>ENA-OPAH01001702-OPAH01001702.1-human-gut-metagenome-genome-assembly--contig:-NODE-1702-length-13680-cov-3.449541_pt1 | contig 13680 bp, 9 predicted proteins | sample MGYA00241050_ERZ501416 | MGnify/ENA primary metagenome ERZ501416 (study PRJEB25962, sample SAMEA2042632) | human gut metagenome | biome: human gut; feature: human-associated habitat; material: faeces... | reverse complement strand
TTCGCCTATCTAGATGCCAAGGTTTCTCTTCATGATGTCCTTGAGCTTGGCTCCATACCCCGAGCCGGCACACCAGCCTTGACCCGTGGGGTTATCCCCTATGCCGAGCCATTCCACGAACTTGGCGCAACCTCTCGAAACGTAATTGAATCGTGGGTCAACGCAGGTGTTCTTGAGCGGCTCCGTCGAAGCATATGCCTTGAGATGCTGCACTTGAGCCCGGATACCCGTGCGCACATCCTTGAACGAATTGCCCGGCACGCCATTGCCCGTGGCACCGATTCCGCCAAAGTTGAACTGATTGATGCTCACGTCGCCACCGAATTGCAACCAACCGGTTTCGTTCATGATTTGGGCGAAAATCACCTCCGCGCGAACGCCTTCGGCATTCGACTCCTCGTAGATCATTTGGCAAAACGTTGCGGCATTTGGCGCTCCGCCGGCTCCAAGCGCTGTTGAAGGATATGCGAACCCGCTTCTTTCATATGCCTGCGTCATGGCAGCCACGGTCGTCTTCGACGCACCCATTATCGGCGTGCCATTACCGACAAACGCACCGGAGCTTTCGAAGAAGCACTGCTCGCCGTCTATGGTTCTCTCACCGGTAACCATCGCGCCGGATGAATCGAGATAGTACTTGGCTTCTCCAAGGGTAAGCCACCCCGTCGCCATGGCCCCGCTCCCGTGGAGGTAATACCACGTATCACCAAGCTTGAGCCATCCCGTTGCCATGACTCCGCTGTCATGGAGGTAATACCACGTGCTGCCGAGTTTCTTCCACCCCGTCTGCATCTTGCAGCTCGCCGGGTCCATGTAGTACCACGAGCCGTAGGCGACCGCCCAGCCCTTGGCGGCCGCACCGGAGGGCGTGATCCAGTACCAGTCGTTGCCGTCCTTGAACCAGCCGCCGCCCTGCATGGCGCCCGAGGGATGCAGGTAGTACCTGTCGCTGCCCACCGTGGTCCACCCCGTCTGCATCTTGCAGCTCGTCGGGTCCATGTAGTACCACGAGCCGTTGATCAAAACCCAACCCGTAGCCGCGGCACCCGACCCGGTGATCCAATACCAGTCGTCTTTATGCTTGAACCATCCTGTGGTCTGCATCTTGCAGCTCGCAAGATCCATGTAATACCAAACGCCGTTCACGAGGGTCCAGTCAGTGGCCGCCGCACCTGAAGCCGTGATCCAGTACCAGTCATTGCCCTGCTTGAGCCAACCTGTTTCCTGCATGGCGCCCGAAGGGTTCAGGTAGTACTTGGCATTCCCGATTGTCTGCCAACCGGTCTTCATGACAGCAGTCGACGGATCAAGATAGTACCAGCTGCCGTTAATATACTCCCATCCCTTGGAATAGCTGCCGTCCACCTTCTTGAACTTCCACGTCCCATCGGACTGGTGTTCCCATCCGCCCTTGTTCAAACCATACGTCTTGGCAATGCCCTGCGCATCTGCCATACCAAGTTTCTTGAGAAAGTTGTCATCCTTCAACTTGGCGTTGTCTTCCGGATTGGTGATGAACGCATGCTCGACGATGATGCCGGGGATGCCCATCTCGCGGGCATCCGCAATCACGCCATAATAATCCCTCAAACTTCCGTCGGGATACTTGCTGTTATTCTCGGAATTCCTGACTTTGATGCCGCGGTCTTGCAGGCCCAGAGCCGTGAGTTCATCGAGGATGTTTTGACTCAGCTGCTTTCCGGTCTCATGCGCCGCCTTGTTATAGCTGCTGCCATTGGGGTAATAGACTTCAGCTCCATCAGCGCTGGAGCGCTCAGTTGAGTTTATGTGCAGGCTCACGAACACCTTGGCGCCTTGATTTACCGCACGTTCAACACGCTCGTATAAGGTGGGACACTCGTTCTGCGTTCGCGTGAGAACGACCGTCACGCCCGCATAATTCTCGAGCTCTGCCTTGCAAGCTTGGGCGATTTTCCAATTGACGTCAGATTCCTTGAGACCAGAGCCGACAGCCCCCGAATCATTCCCGCCATGGCCCGGATCGAGCGCAATCACGAGTCCGGCCGCGCGTGCCATCGCAAACGCGGAGGCTTCCTGAGCCACGATAAGCGCGTCATCGATATCATCCGCCGCCTCGACATCGCCTTCAACGCCAAGCGCGTAGATTGTCGTTTCTATTTCTTCAGATTCATTGGCAGCGACCGCCTCATCTTCGGCCATGGCCGACAAAGCAGACCCCTCGTCCTGCTTGACCTCGAAGCTGCAATCCTCACCGTTCTCGGCCAAGTCGATTTTCGTAAGCTTCTCCTGGCCGCCGCTTGTCTCGACTTGCGCCTGCATCTCGAGAAGGCAATAGTCACCCGGATCGTCGACTTGCAGCGAGAAGAGCGTGGATGCCCCCGCGCATGTCTGCGATTCGACAGCCCGCACCTCTCCCGACGGGGTCTCGTACAGCAACGCAGCAGAGCGGACGGTGGCGCCTTGGTCGTCGACCGCTATGGCGATTTTCTGTTCGGTGCCCGCAGCGGGCGTGGCCTCGTCAAAATAGACGAAACCAAGCGGGGCCTCTTCGATCGCCTCGGACGTTCCAAGCTCGAAGGAACCGACACGATGGGGCCCGTCGACGACACCACCATCGTGGGTGCCATCGGCAACGACCTTCACTTCGCCGTTATCGGCAAAAGCCGCCGCATCTGCGATTCCGATACTGCCCACGGAAGTCGAGAGCAATGCCAGGGGCGAGAGCGAGAGAACGAGGGCGAACGAGAGAAGCATTCGGCCATATAAGCTACGTTTGTTCATCGAACCAGCCTTCTTTCGAGCAAGTGCGAATAGCGCTGATTATAAAAGTCCGCTAGAAGAGCCTGTCAGACCGATGCTACAGGCAAAACGCGACCGGCGCATATCGTCACGGCTATGCTACAGGCAATCGGAACCGTTCACACAATTTGCATAAAGCGAGCATCCGGGTACTCTCCTACCGCGTCGCGTCCCACAGGCCGCTTGCGTTGACGTGGTAGCGGCCGACCCACGTGCTCGTCGCCATCTTGCCGTCGGATCCCACGTAGTAGTTGCCGACCCAGTGGTCCTTCTGCATGGCGCCGGAGGGCCCGAAGAAGTACCAGGTGCCGTCCACCCTCGCCCAGCCGGTCACCATGGCGCCGGAGGACAGGAGGAAGTAGCGCTGCCCGTCGCCGGGCTCGAGCCAGTACTGGCGCATCGCGCCGGTGGATTTGTCGAGGAAGTACCACGTGCCGCCCACGTTTCTCCAGCCATGGGCCATCGCGCCCGAGCCGTCGTAGAAGTACCAGGTCGAGCCCTCCAGGCTCCAGCCGGTCCTCATGGCGCCGGAGGGGTCGAGGTAGTAGGTCGCGCCGCCTATCCCCTTCTTGCCGGTCCACATGACGCCGTCGGGCCCCATGTAGTACCAGGCGGGTCCCGCGAGGTGCCAGCCCGTCCTCATGGCGCCGTCCGAGGAGAGCCAGTACCACCTGCCGGAAAGCGACAGCCACCCGGAGTGCATCCAGCCGGCGCCGTCGAAGTGGTAGCGCCTGCCGCCGACGGTCACCCTCTCGCCTGCCGGGTAGGCCTTTTTCTGGGCGGCCCTCGTCTTGGCGTCGTAGGAGAACCACCACCTGCCGCCAGATTGCACCCACGAGCCCGTCACCGCGGATTGCTGGTCTGTAGGCTGAGACGGCTTCTGCGTAGTCGAACTGCTCGAGGACGACCCCTGGTTCTGCTGCGTTGATTGCGAACTCGAGTTCGCCTCGATCACGAAGGTCGCCTTCCGTGACCCCGTGTAGTTGCCCGTTCCGATGATCGTGACGCTTCCCGTGCCGACCTTGGCGTTCTCGCCGTAGCTCACCGTGTAGTCGCGCCCCTTCACGAGCGTGCCGTACCCTCTCAGCGTGACGGTCGGCTCCGGTTTGAGCTGACTTCCGGTGTATTTCTGGGTCGCAACGCCCACGGTGGCGCTGACAAGCGACGCTTGCCTGATGGTAAACGAGGCTCGCACGTCGCCCGTGTAGGAACCTTTGCCCCTGACATACACGTAAGCGGTGTTGTTACCCGCGTTTATGTTGTTGCCATAGCCCGTGATGACATAATCGACGTGCTCCTTTAGTACGGTACCGTCATCGGCGCGTACCGTGATGCCCGGCTTGACTTCCGAACCGGAGTACACGGGCGTGTTGTTAATCGTGATCATCAGCGGCGAAAGGGCGCCTCCGCTGATGGTGAACAAGACATCCTTGGCACCCGAATAGTTGCCAATGCCGGTAATGCTTGCCGTAGCGTTTCCCGCATTCGTGTTGTTGGAGTACTGGATGATGTAGTCGATGCCCTTGACAAGCGTAATACCACCGAGCGTGACAACCGCATCGGGTTCGATGGGCTTGCCCGTGTAGGATTGCGACGCGATGCTCACCGAGGCATTCGAGAGATCACGAGGTGCGATGGCAAACTCCCCATCGATGACGCCAGTGTAGTTTCCCTTACCCGTGATGACGAAACGTGCGGTACCAGCATCCCTGTTGTTCTCATAGGCAACGTCGAAATCCTGCCCGTTGACGAGCGTCCGGCTACCGAACCGGACGACGGGGACGGGCGTGAGGGCGCTTCCACTCCAAGTTTGCGAATCAACGCTCTGGACGCTTGCCTCGCCCAAGCTTCGGGGCAAGATCGTGAACGTGACGGTCGCGGTGCCCGTGTAATTGCCCATGCCGTTTACGGTGGCCGTTGCCACATCGCCAACGTTGACGTTATTCGAGAAAGAGACCGTGTAATCGGTTCCCAAGACCAGGTCCTGGCCGTTGAGCGATACGGAGATGGCGGGCTCGAGGGCATCCCCCGTGTAGAGCTGATTGTCGATGGAGGCAACCTGAGCACCGGAGAGGTCCACGGCTTCGACGGAGACTTCCTTCGAAATCGCCCTGCCGCAAGGATGGGTCGCGGTGAGCGTGACGGCTCCCCTCATGTTTGCCTTGGCCGTTCCAGTCGCAGTGTCGACGGTCAAAACGCCCGGGTCGCTGGAAGTCCACGTCCATTCGGATGCCGGCGTCGATGACCCGTCGGCACATGACAGCGCGAGCTCGGCGCTTTCCCCGCAAGGGACATCCCCAAGCGCGATCTCGGCACTTAGCACCTGCAGGGCGTGATACGCGTCGACCTCGCCGTAGCCCGTCTCGCGATCCCAGCCGGACGTGTTTATATCCGTCGCCGTCTGTTCGAGCAAGGCCTGCACGTCCGCGGCACTTAAGCTTGGATCATAGGCAAACATGAGAGCCGCGACACCCGCCGTGGCGGGAGACGCCATGGACGTGCCACTCTTCTCGCCATACTGGTCCGTGCCCGAATAGAGCGTGCTGTAAATTGCGGTGCCGGGAGCGGAGATGTTCTTCGCTTTCGCGAACTCCCCGCTTTCGACATTGTAATTCGAGGAAGAGCTGCGCTCGACATAGTACGTTCCCGAAGAATCGTTGGGCGTAGTCGAGCTTCCCTTTCGCAGGTTAATGACCGTGAAGCAATCGGCGTAGTCACCGGGAATGACGTTATAAGGAGGGGTGGCGTTAGCCCCTCCGCTATTGCCCGCCGCACATACCGTCAGTATTCCGGCCTCCCTTGCCTGCGTTATCTTGGCGTAGAGGGCATCATCTGCGTCGACGGCACTGGGGCCACCCAGGCTCATGTTCACGACACGCAGGTTGTAGCGCTCGGCAACGCTCCGACCATTGCCGCTATCGCCTAAGAACCATTGATATGCCGAGGCGAGAGTCACGGTGGAAAAAGCGGGCTGGCCAGACGTATCCAACCCGTCGTTCGCCTTGACGATGACAAGGCCAGCGTTGTACGAGGCGCCAATGGCGCCAATACCGTTATTTGCCCGCGCGGACACGATACCCGCGACGTGAGTGCCGTGACCGCCCTCGTCCTCGACCTGATCCGCGCCTTCGGCCCTGGAAACGGAATTATAGGTCGCGACGATGTTGTCCTTGAGATCCTCGTGGGAAACCAGACAGCCGGAGTCTATGACGGCGACGGAAACGGGCGCCTGCCCCCTAGCGGACTCGCTCGTCTGAATGCCCCAAGCTCTATACAAATCGAGCGATTCGAGATACCACTCCTGACTGGCACCGGGATCGTTGACAGTGACGCTGGTCACGCTTGAATCGGCAGCCGCCTCCATGGCAACGGCCGATTGCGAAGGGACCTGAGGGACGGAAGCAGGCGCGACCTGCTCCGGCGAAACAGAACCCTGATCGCTTTCGGCAAGATAGTAGACGAAATTGGGCTGCGCGCTCAGCCCCCCGTCCTCGAAGGCGCTCAAGACCCCGGACATGGAGACCGTGGCATCGACCTCGACCTCGACAAAACCGGCGGAGACGTCCTGGCCGGAAACATCCTTTGTCCTCGCGACTTCCAGACCTTGGAGCATGGAATTGACGCTGTCCAGGTCCGTCGACTCGTCGACGCGCACGAGCACCTTGCCCGTCTCGAAGTCACCATATTGAGGATCACTTGATACTTGAAGGGAAGCGGTCTGTTCACCATCCGCAGCATCATTTCCGGCCATGGAGGCCACGTAGTCCGAAGTTCCGTCTGGTTCGGTACCCGTAGACATGCCCATCGAATGCAGGCCAAACACCCCAAGGCCAACGACCAGAGCAAAGAGGGCAATCGACGCGAGCGCAGTGAACCCCCTACGACGATGAGGCGCGCTTTTCTTATCATCTACATTGTCAGCAACATGTCTTCCCATGCGTTCGTTCTTTCTTGGATGCCCTGCGTCAAAAAAGACGGCCTGGAAATAGCGCGTATCATATTCCCAGAGGAGAAAGATACAACGCAGACATTCTCCGATGACGCAACGGTCCAGAAACGTTCCTGCGACAGCGCCAAATCAGCAGGCGAGCTGCAGGTATGTGTGCGTTATGTGAGTGGAAAACGCCCTCTACACGCCACCGGCCAACGCCATCACATATATCCTGACGACATAGGCGACATTGAGAACGGCCATCGTATACAAGAGCGCGCGACTGTAGTCCTTGTTCGTAACGATAACCCCATTCCTGAACACGAGCAGCAAGACCGGAAGCAGGGGAAGGAAGTATCGTCCCTGAACGCCGTCTATAACCGCTTCGGTATTGAATGTGAAAGCAAAGTACATGGACAGGATGACGAGAAATGCGCCGATGGCGAAAACGCAGACGAACACTGCCTTTTGCACCGACGTTATATCTACATCCGATTCGACAGGCCTGGGAATCGCAAGCAAAAGCACGAGCAAGAAGGATAGGGCAACATACCACGGGGCCGAAAACTGGAACCATGCAAGAGAGCGACCAACTAGGGTCCCTATCCACCAATCTCCCATTTGATTCAGTGTTCTCAGGAACATAGACGCGAAGCCAAACGGATCGCTCAATATGTCAGAGAGGGTATAGAGAACGCCCGTCTGTCCTCCCTTTTCGAACGGCTCGCTCCCACCTCCCGCAACTCCGGTCAAATCCAACAGGGTCGGCAGGCGCATCAGCAGAACTGCGGCACATGCCAAGAGCAGAACGCCGAATTTGAATGCCCATGATTCCCCTTTGCTTTTGAACCGTGATTGGGGAATGAGAAAGACAAGAAGCGTCAATACGGAATAGAGGGCCTTGTTCGGAGCCAGCAAAACCGCAAAGACAATAATTGCAACTTTGAGCTTGGTCGTCATTTTTGATTTTGAATATATGCCCCTAAGACACAGCGCCGTAAACAGGAACGCCAGGCCGATAGTGCACGCATCATAGGAATATGATGCAGTGACATGCAATGTCATGGGCAAGCACGATGCGACCATGAAGATTCGCTTGCCCACCGGAGTAAACCGCACCGCAAAATAGGCCAGCGCGACGAATCCCGCAAAGTTAAACAGCCTGCCAAGGTAGTAGACGGGCACGGCGCCCAATCCCAAAACCCTTCCGATGGTTATGCCAAGGGCAGAAAGGATCTTTGCCTGAGGGGGGTTGGAGCCCATATCGAATCGGTCGCTCGAAAACAAGGTGGTACTCGATAGCGCGTTATCATCTGCAAAAAACGAGAACTCCTCCGCAACCTTTGGATAATATTCCCCGCTCAGCGTTGTGGAAATCACTTCAAGAAACGTCGCGTCTGAACCCCTCATGGCAACGCTGCCAGGATCGGAAGGGACAAACATCAAGGCATTCGAATATAGGTACGACTGAAAGAAGTGATAGATCTCATCCGGGACCGTCATCGGCAAAAAGACCGCCATGTACAGCATGCCCTGGAAAACCAGAAGCACTAGAAAGATGGTGGAGGTGGCAATAGACCTTTTTCTATCCACGACTGCGATAACGATATATATGGCCAACAGCAGAAATGCTACAAATGCACCCAGCAACAAGACGGTGCGGACATGGGCGATCTGATAGCACACGAGCAAGTTGAGGATGATGAAGAGCGCCGCGGCAATAACATAGAAGACGCCCATGTTTACGTGCACCGTTCTTTTGGACAACAAGTGCTTTGCTTCCATCCGCGCCCTAGCCTTCCTGTAGCTCGTTGCTCTTCTCGCTCAACGCATATATCGAATTGATGGCATGAGCAATTGGACGCGGCCAAAGCGTCTCGAGAATCTCGGCATCTTCCTTCTTTCGGATATTATCGGCAAGATTCAGAGTGGTCGCAGACTCGGCATATATCCGGTGTCCAACGAGGCGTTTGGGAATGTAGACAAAGCGTCCCCTTGCGCGTGCGAGATCGACGAGCGTCTTGTAATCACAGCTGTTCACGTATTTCGTGTCGAAGATGCTTTCGCCCAAATGCTCTTTCACGAACGTTACCGCAGGGCAGCAAATCGAATCGCCAAATGCGAGAATGCGCTTCTTGAGAAGGACAGAGCCGTTGAAGGCTCTGGACTTGAGCGGCGTGTTCATCGCTCTCTTAACGAATAGAAGAGCGTTCCTCTCAACTCGCCTGCCCTCGCGAATCTCATAGTAATCCGTAAACGCAATCGACACTTCCTCGCCAGGGTATCGGTTAATTGCCTCGAGCGTCTTGGCGAGAAAGCTGGGCTCATACCAATCATCTTGATGCGCCAACGTCACAAGCGGGGTGTCGGCCTGGTTGTAGCCATAGTTCCAGTCGTCACCGGCCAAATGCGGGTTCGGATTGATGACGAGCGGAATATCGTACCTGCTCGCGATTCCGCGAATGTGGTCGTTGGGCGTAGAGGTGGAGATCAGGATTCTTCCCAAAGCGCTTTGGTTCCTAAGCGACTGAATCGTGTTCTCGAGAAAGGGGTTTTCCTTGTAAGCGCAGACAACGAAGGTATGGTCATTTGTCGTATACATGAGAATGACGAATCGGTCCTATTTATTCCAATGCACCCATTATCGCATTGATGCTTGTCGCATCCCCCCAAACGCCCGGGGAGTCATAGGGCCTGTCGGGAAACGCACCGTACTCAAGGGTGATGTCGAGCTCATGAAGCTTGATGAACTCCTCAACCTGATCGGCAAGGCTCACGGGATTGCCTGAACAGCAGTTGATTATTCCCGTGACCTCATCCTGCATGACGACTGCGGCAATCTGTCTGGCGAGCTCGTCAATGGGAAGGAAGTCATACTTGTTCTTCCCGCTTGTAAACGGAAAACTCGTGTTGCCCTCTTTCGCCGACCTCAGCAGCTTGCCAAAAATGGACTGGGCATTCTCGTCATCACCGTAGATGTAGTATCCGCGAATCCATTGAAGAATGGCACCGAGCTTTGGAAGCTCGACGCTAAGCGACTCGCGCAAGGCATTCTTGGCGATACCGTAAAGGCTCTGCGGATTGCAGGGCGTCTCGCTCGTGATGGCACCCTCCCAGTAGCCTACCTCGTGCATGCTTCCCATGGCGGTGACCTGCTTTACGCCAGCCTGCGCCAAGTCCATGAGAAACGAGAAATGAGCCGACAGGTCATTCATATGCGAAGGGTCGTTGTGATTAAATCCGTTGCGCCACGCAAGATGCAGACACGCATCTGGGACAAACCCGATGGCCTCGAGGATATTTGCATCCCCATCGAAGATGTCTGCCGCAATGTGGACGTCTGCGTCAGTCGACTCGTCGATCGTCCTGTCGACGGCAACGACCTGCGTGCCAGCTTTTGCCAACACGGGCAAAACATGACGTCCGATATATCCATTAGAGCCGGTTACAAGTATTGATTTCATCTACATCCTCGCATCTTGGCAGTGCAACGAGTATAGCAGTTCATGCTTTGCAACGAATCACGATGAAGAGCCCGCGACAGAGCGCATCACGCACGCCCCCACGTACGCGCATCGAAATCGTATTTCTTCAAGGGCTTCGCCGGGCAGCCGCCGGCAACGGTATAGTCGGGGATATCCTTCGTGACAACTGCATTTGCACCTATCACGCAGCCGTCCCCCACGGTCACGCCAGGGAGAATCACGACATTGTCGCCAAGCCACACGTTCTTGCCGATCTTCACGGAATCGGAAACGAGAGGCCGCGCTTCGGGAGGTGTCTCGGGCGAGCTTCCCCCTTCGCCATAGGATCCGTGGCTCGTGTCGGATATGAAAATCTTGGAGGCAAAGAGACAGTCATTCCCAATCTCAACGCTTGATGAAGCGACGATGTGCACATAATCGCCAATATGGCAATGGTCCCCAAGATGAATCTCGCCATCGCCAAAGAGCTCGATGCGACACCCCCTGCCCGTTCTGAAACCGAACCCATAATGAAAGTTACGCTTCTTGCCACGGAAATACAGGGGCTTACGAATGAGATCCGCACCCCGGAAAAACAGCTTTGTCCACAAGAAGGAAAACCCCATTCCGAGAACCGTCGCGGGCGGATAGTTTTTAAGTTCGGAAAGCAAGCTCATCTGACACTCCCATCTGCACTCACGGCTTCGCCAATCATCGCGACAAGGCTCGCGTGCAAATCATTGTATTCTATAATCAATCCACTTGACGTATCGACGCATTGACATAACGCCATACGCCATCCGGCGGCAACAGGACAAGAGGCCCAGGCAACATGACTGACGGTCAGCCCTCAACACGAGAAAAGAGCATCTCCCAACCAAAGGTGCTCCTTATCGTCCCCGCATACAATGAGGACGAAACCATCGTGACGGTTGCCGCGACCATCCGTCAAGCTGGTTATGATTTCATCGTCGTAAACGATGGCTCGCAAGATTCGACTCTCGAGACATGTCGGCGCGAAGACATCCCCGTCCTCGATTTGTGCAGTAACCTTGGCATTGGCGGTGCGGTGCAATGCGGGCATATGTACGCGCGCGAGCACGGCTATGATATCGACATCCAATTCGACGGCGACGGCCAGCATGACATACGCTACATACCGGCTCTCGTCGATGCCATTCAAAACGGAGCCGACCTTGTCATAGGGTCGAGATTCATCGATGCAAGTGCCGATGATTTCCTTTCCACGGGCTTGCGCCGCCTCGGCATACGATGGCTGTCGGGAGCCATCAAGTTCATGACAGGCAAACGCATCAGTGACGTCACATCCGGATTCAGAGCGTGCAACCACCGGGCAATCGAGCTGTTTAGCCAGGAATACCCCATTGACTATCCCGAACCGGAATCCATCGTCACCGCGCTCAAGCATCATCTGTCAGTCAAGGAAGTCCCCGTGAAGATGAACGAACGCCAAGGGGGATCTTCGTCCATCAAGGCCCTTTCGAGCGTGTATTACATGATCAAGGTCTCTCTCGCAATCGTCATCCAGGGCATCACGAGGCATGGGAGGATAAAGAACAAATGATCGGCAGCGAAAACATCACCCTGAGCATCGTCTTCATCGTGCTCAGCCTCGCATTCCTGATATACACCGTCTATCAGGTCAAGAGAAACAAGCTGCTCCTACGCTACAGCCTCACGTGGATTTTGCTCAGCGTGCTTCTTCTCATCATCGCCATCTTTCCGCAGCCTATCTTCGCCTTGGCAAGCCTCACTGGCTTTGACCTAGGTTCGAATTTCATATTCTCGGCCGCCATCTTCTTCCTGCTCCTTCTTTGCCTTGGGCAGACGCGCACCATCAGCCAGCTCGTCATCAAGCAAACCCAGACCACGCAACGGCTGGCGCTTCTCGAGAAACGGCTCGACATGAAGAGCATGCATGGTGAAGGCTACGCGCAGTCTCCAGACGAAGAGTAATTCCCCATCGCCCTATATACCTCGAGCTCCCATTGGCGACGATTGGCCCGGGCGACCGCATCCAAGATGACGCCGACGGCAAACGAGAGCACGGCGCAGATCATGAACGCCGAGGCAAGCACCGCCGAAGGTAACTTGCTCACATAGCTCGTGTCGAGATACTCGACGATGACCGGGATGCCTGCGATCATGCCGAACGCAACGAGGACGAGCGAGACCCAACCGAAGAACGCCATGGGGCGATAATCGCGAAAGAGGCTGACGATCGTGGCGAGCACGAGGGCACCATCGGCATAGGTCGAGAGCTTGCTTTCGGAACCCTCGGGGCGGTCACGGTAGTCGATGGGCACGCTCAGCGTACGCCAACGATGGTCGACGGCCCAGACGGAAATCTCGGCCTCGATCTGAAACCCCTTGGACATGACGGGCATGGTCTTCACGAACGCACGCGAGAAGGCGCGGTAGCCGGTGAGCACATCCTCGAACGAATGCCCGTACAGGACGCGGATGAGCCTGCGCACCAGGGCATTGCCAAAGCCATGAAAGCGGCGCCCGTTTTCCGCCTTGTACGATCCGTTGGAGATGCGGTCACCCACGGTCATGTCCGCCTCGCCGGCGGCAATGGGCGCGAGTAGCTCGCGAGCCGCCTCGGCCGGATAGGTATCGTCGCCATCGACCATGAGGTAATACGCGGCGTCGATGTCGCGAAACATGGAGCGCACGACGTTGCCCTTGCCCTGACGCGGTTCGTGGCGCACGACGGCGCCAGCGGCAGCGGCCAGCCGGGCGGTGTCATCGGTGGAGTTGTTGTCGTAGACGTAGATTACCGCCTCGGGCAACGCGGCGCGAAAGCCCCGCACGACCTGGGCGATGGTCTGCGCCTCGTTATAGCAGGGAATGAGCACGGCGACGTCTCGGCCTCGACATGCCGCCTCGACATCGAGCGGAGCCATCTGAAAACCGGGGGCGTCGGAAGCGTCAGTCAAGATTGGATTCCCTCACCACGTAGATGGGCCTGTTCTTCACCTCGACATAGGATTTTGCGAGATACTGCCCGAAAACGCCTAGGCACAGCATCTGCGAGCCGCCGATGAAGAGTATGAGGCACACGAGCGAGGGCCAGCCGGCAACCGGGTCGCCAAAGACGGCCGCGCGAACGATGACCACCACGAGCAGAATGAGGGCGAGCAGGCAAAACAACATGCCGCCGAGCGAGGCGATGTGCAGCGGCTTGGTGCTGAACGCCACGATGCCCTCGATAGAGTACGAGAAGAGCGAGAAGAAGCTCCACTTCGTCTCGCCTGCCACGCGCTCGACGTTTTCGTACTCGAGCCACTCGGTCTTGAAGCCGACCCACCCGAAGATGCCCTTCGAGAAGCGGTTATATTCCCTCAGCGAGCAAATCGCGTTGACCATGCGCCGGGTCATGAGGCGGTAGTCGCGCGCGCCATCGACTATCTCCGTGTCCGATAGCCGGTTGATGATGCGGTAGAACATGCGCGCGAAGAACGAGCGAATGGGCGGCTC
>ENA-OPAH01001696-OPAH01001696.1-human-gut-metagenome-genome-assembly--contig:-NODE-1696-length-13711-cov-2.092853_pt1 | contig 13711 bp, 9 predicted proteins | sample MGYA00241050_ERZ501416 | MGnify/ENA primary metagenome ERZ501416 (study PRJEB25962, sample SAMEA2042632) | human gut metagenome | biome: human gut; feature: human-associated habitat; material: faeces... | reverse complement strand
AAACAGCTCATCTGGTAGGTCGTAGGCTGGTAGTAGCCGCCACGCACCAGCTGACAGCGTATTTCGGAGGTTTTGCCTACTTTCAGTTGCTTGGGTACGGGCAGCGTAGCCCCGTCCGACAGTAGCTTGCCGCATCTGTTGCTAGTTCATATCTTGCGAGCCCGACAGCACCAGAGAGAGAAAAAATGTCTTTCACCTGTCAGAGATGATGAATCTTGACAGGGTGTACACTGTTCGGACGGCGTTTACCAATAGTATCTATCATTTCGTTGTAGCTTCTGAGCGCATCTAGTTCCGTTTTCTGCATAGTCGTGCGTTTGGACATTTTACTATAGACAATCTTAATTTGGATAAAGTTCAATACATAAAAAAAGGGTCTATGATTTGGTATTTTGAACAAGTAAATGTATATTTATAATGTTATCATAAAACTTAGATAAGCGAAAGTTGATGAATGACATGGCATAAAAAGACAGCTTTCAGTTACTAAATCTTACACTTGAAAAAATGAACTGAATTAGAACGTTGACTCATAAGGATTTAGGAGAGGATGGTTTATAATTCTCTCTAATTCGTAATCTATTATTACTATGAGTTGGTAATTGCAACTCATTTTCAATCACTTGAATCTTTTTCGTTATTTCTTGCTACAAAGATGCCAATATTACATTAAGAATGAAAGATTAGCGAATTTTATAATTAACTTTGTGCGAAATTGTACAAAACAACTATTATACATGAAGAAATTTTTATTATTTTTCACAAAGCCAGTTATTGGAGGTGCATTATCATTAATAGGTTTATTAGAGATGCTGTTTAGTATCCCATCATCATATTTAAATTATCAAATATCATTGTGGATAATTGTATTAGTTATAGGAATAATTATTCTTTTCTATTATTTCTGGAAAAGAATAAAGATTCTATATTACATTAAAACATACACGTCAGATTCATTTGGAGGTTCTTATATGTATAAGTGGCATTGGGTCAGAAGTTCATTTAATACAAATGTTTACGGATATTTTCCAGATCGTATTGACGTTATGGAAACGACAAAACTGAATCCGAATATCCCTGTAATTGATTGTGTGCACCACTATATAGAAAACAAGGATTTATTGCAGGAATATATTATGTTCAGTTTGTACAACAAAGTCGAAAATACCAAACAGACAAATTTGTTTATGCAGCAATTGCATCATTTGGAGGAGCATTATTCAAAACAAAGAAATTCAATATAAAATAGCTATTACAAGCAAAATACGAAAATAATTATGGGCTAAATCAGGAAATAGATGTGCTATATGTAAGAAAGAATTGGTACATCAAATTTCACAAGAAGATGGTAGTTTTATCATTGGTGATGAATGTCATATTATAAGTAATAGTATAGACGGACCTCGATATAAACCAGGAATAGAGGATTATAATTCATATGATAATTTGCTGTTATTGTACAAGAACCACCATCGTGAAATTGATGAAAACTGTACCTCATATACAGAGGAGCTTTTGCATTATATCAAAACGTCACATGAAAACTGGGTGAAAGAGACTTTAGATAGCAGTATGTCAGGGAAGTCTACTACACGTAAGCCTCGTTTTATAAAACGTATCACTTCAGGCAAGGGATTGTTAAATGTTTTTCATCGTATTGCATTTATTTATAAAGATTATGATAAACCTGCTGATGAAGAGGAATGTACATACATTGCTGATGTTTTTCAGTATTTTACTGACATTATAGATATTTATAGTGATGCGGAAATTTCTGATTTAATAAAAGAAGGTCAAAACTTAACTCGCATAATAAACGAATTAAAAGAAAAGGGATATTATGTATATGATGAAAGCCATAAAGTAAAATTGGCAGGTGAAAATCCAATAATTTGCAATGCTTGTACTATTATATTGAAAAAGCAAGATTGCGAAGGTCTTTATTGCGTATATAATTAAAGTTTAAAGATATTAATGCTCAATCCTTTATCCAACTATTGAACCAGTCGCAGCAGTAGAAAGAACGCCGTCCGTTGGTTTTGTTACCTATGGGGCGTTCAGGAAACAAATAGGTAACGATTTTTGGGAATAAGGAGTGATATAACTATCTATATTCCAATAATATATTTTTTATCTTGTGGGCAGTCTGTGGACTACCAGTATTTTTTACCTTTTCCAATGTAAACAGCTATGAAAGTGACTGGTTTGTAGCCATGAACGACTATCCAGCGGTCATCACGGGAGAATATAACTTTGAACAGGTAAAGGTGTGGTTAGAGAAATATGTACCCATTAGAGCCTTAAATTTAGTTGATGGAAGACGGCAGCATTTCTGCCGCTGTTACTTTCTTCCATAATAAGCTGGCAAAAAATGAAAATAGAAAAATACTTAAAATACTCTGAAAAAATAATATTATGTGTATTTTTGCAAAAAATGATAGATTGCATGAAAAAAATATTAGAATTGTCTCACACAAAGGCATTTGATTTTCTTTTACAAGAAGCATGTTATAATACAATTGCTTTGCCGATTTATTTTAATTTTAGTAAGATTTTAGATTTTGTAAAAACTAAAATTGGTTCAAAAGATTTCAGTGTTTGCCTTAAAGATAAGAATGTCTTTCCTTCAGATTTTGATAATGTGAATTATCATCTTCTCATGAATAAAGACGGTAGATACGCATACAGACCTTTACAATTAGCTAATCCATATTTATATTATTTTTTAGCACGAGAAATTACAAAGTATGAAAATTGGGAATTGCTAAAAAAACGTTTTGGAGAATTCGAAAATAGAAATTGTGAGGTAGTCAGTATTCCACAAATTAATGATGATAAGGATGAAAATATTACAGCAACGTCAATAAAATCTTGGTGGGAACATATTGAACAGAGGTCTATAGAATTGTCATTAGAATATAAATATATTTTTGTAACCGACATTACAAATTGTTATGGCTCAATATATACCCATTCCATATCATGGGCTCTGCATGGAATAGAGTATGCAAAAGAACATAAAAAAGAAAAAAATTTAGGTAAACTAATTGATACCTATATCATGGGAATGCAATATAAACAAACAAATGGTATTCCTCAGGGTAGTGTGTTATTTGATTTTATTGCAGAAATGGTATTAGGGTATTCAGATTTGTTATTATATGAAGAATTACAAAGAATAGGAATTACCGATTATAAAATATTACGTTATCGTGATGACTATAGGATATTCAGCAACAGCAAGGAAGAACTTGAAAAAATAGCAATGACACTTCAAACTACTCTTGCTAAATTGAATTTTCAGTTAAACAGTTCTAAGACAACATTGAGCGAAGATATTATAGAAAGTTCTATTAAAGCAGACAAATTATTTTATATAGCCAATCTTCCTATATACAAGGGAGAAGAAACTGCTTTCAATACACTGCAACAGGAACTTCTTTATATATTGTGTTTATCAAAGCAATATCCTAATTCTGGTACAATATCCAAATTATTAACTATATTTTTAAAACGTATTTCTACAAAAGAACATTTATTGGAAAATGTAGGAGTTCTATCTGCCATAGTAGTAGAAATAGCGATGAATAGTCCTAAGGTTTATAGTTTAGCAGTTTCTATTATCAGTAATATGATTAAACATTTGGACAATACTGAAAAAAGAGAGGCTATGGCTAAAAATATCTGTAACAAATTCTTTCGTTTGCCGAATATTGGGTATTTGCAATTATGGATGCAACGAATAACTTTCCAAATGCATACCTCAATGGGCTATACAGAGCCTTTGTGTGAAATAGTAGAGAATAAGCCAAATGTACAGATATGGAATAATGAATGGCTAAAGGATGAATTAACAGCAGGATTTCCATTATATAGTATGTGTACTAATTGGCTTAGAGATGCATTTACTCCTATTATAAATATAGATGAAGTTTCTATCTTTGATTATTAATAGCAGGAGGTTGTGTCTGTTTTTGACATAACCTCCTGTTTACTTTCTCATTATTTATCCTCGTCATTGTCAAAACTAAGTGAAATCTGTATCGGGATTAAACTGCTTTGGAACAAAACAATAACTCTTTATAATAATACTTAAAGTAGTGGAAGCTACCGGTGTGGAACAGGATAAGAATCACCATGATTTCAATATCGCTAATGCCGTTTTGCTTGTTACGATACTTTTCCTTTTGTCTGTTTTTAACTATACAGATTATAATATGCGGAAGGACTTCGAAGTAACAAAGAAAGATTCTCGTAATAGAATAGAATTTTTCAGCGCATTTTGAGTTGTAACCATTTAAAAATTTCTATTTCTCTCGAACACGAAAAAGTTTGGAACATTATTATCCACAAGCCAAGGCTGGGGATAATATGCTAATAAAATTGCAAGATATTAATTGCTTTGGTAATTTTGCAATGATTGGTTCTGAGGCAAATAGTTCTGGCTCCAACTGGAATCCCATTGATAAAAAGAATTACTATCTTGATACAAAGTCAAACCAAGTAAGTGTTGCTTCTTTAAACTTTAGAGTTATGTTACAAATTTGCCAAGATAATTACGATGCTAGTATTAAAGATAAGACCTTAACACGTTCATTTGGATTAGAATGGAATGTTGATGATATGATTCAACATCAATAGAAGATGCTTGAAATCATTAAGATTGTAATGTATGAGCAGGTGTTCGCTATTTATGGTGGAACACATACAGGATTTTCAATAGATAATGTGGAAAAAATAGACATAAATGCTTATGACGGATACATGCCTTAATATAATAACACAGTTAACGGTTGAATTACATAAAGATGACATCTCAAAAGAAAAATTGGGGACTGGCGTTCTTTATACCAATAGGAAATTGTCTGGGGTGGTATATGTTTTGACGGCTAAACATTGCCTTTCGAAGTTAGGGGAAAAAGGTAGGGTATCGTTAAGAATTTATAACCCCGATACCAGTACATACGAATACGTTACCCCTGTTAAGCAAAGTATTTTGCTCCATTCCGAAGATGATACTGGTATAATTATTATTAATAAACGAGAGCTTGCATCGGTTGTCTCTGACCTTCCAACGGTGTATGTAGTTGATAAAAATTTTGGAACAGACGAAGCCGTGAGTAAAGGGTTCCCTCTGGCTACTCTTGATCAGACTAACGAAAATGGAGAGTCATTCTTGGCAATGATAAAAATGAATTACCTTCATGAAGATACAACAGAGAATGTATTCCAGCTTTCTACAAATGACGATTATAGTGAAGATACAATTGTTGGAATGTCAGGTTCCGGTATTTTTATAGAAGCTTGTGAGGAGTTGTATATTAATGGGATCTTCATTAGGTACACTGACGAAGAGCGTGGAAAGGTAATAAGTGCTCAGAGGTTGATTTCCTTCAATAAATTGCTGGAAGAAGAGTATAAAAAGAAAATGTCATTGTCATTTCTCGGACATCACGGTTTAGGACATAAGATATTAAAAAACAATGTTGAAGATTCCGTAGCAAACTTGGGGCCCAGATATTGTCAGAAAGTCAATGTGAGGACAGGAACTGCCAAGTATTTTGACTGCGTGGCAAAAACACCTGCATATTTTGAACGATTGTACAGGAGTATAGATTCCTGGTTAACAGAGAAAAGCTATAGAACAAGAAAAAATTCCAATAGAATAGGTCAGTTGGAATCTCATCTAAAAGAGATTAGAGAGGATTTTATTGTAACATTATCAAATTTGGATCAGCGTGTAGATGCTATCATTGATTTATCTAGTTTGATGAAGCGTGTTGAATCTCTCCAAAATGAATTAGAGGAAGTTAGACATAGATTTTATTCTGATTATTCCTCGACAAAAAAAGATGATAATGTAAGGAAAGAGCTCGAGGCTGATGAAGCCAGATTATCAGAAATATCTCAAGATTTGTATTCATTCACTGAAAACTTTGGAGATTTAAAGATTAATCTAGCAAACAGTCCCTATTTGATAATTAAGGGTGAAGCTGGTTGTGGAAAGTCGCATTTGTTAGGTGATGCTGCCAGTAAGAGAATCGATGATGGTCTGCCCACTTTGTTGTTCTTAGGAACAGACTTCTCTGAGGGAACTTATGAAACAACCATTACTTCAAAAGTAGGTTTTGTGGGTACTTTCCAGGAATTCCTATCCAGTTTCAATCAGATAGGTACCCAAGTAGGTTCGCGAGCACTTCTGATGATCGATGCGCTGAATGAAGGACCTCAGGCTGTATTATGGAAAGATAGACTTTCTGGACTTATCAAGTCTCTTAAAGACTATCCTGCGATAGGTTTAGTAGTGTCAGTGCGTGATACATACTTTGATGATGTTATTCCTGATGGGGTGGAAACTGATTTGGGAGCTACAGTTATTGAGCATAAAGGATTTAAAGGTCTGGAATATGAGGCGGTAAAACAGTTCTGTTGGGCGTATGAGTTGAACTTACCCAATGTTCCCATTCTGACACCTGAGTTTTGTAACCCTTTATTCTTGAAGATAATTTGCGATACACTTGAAGCCTCTGGAGAGAAAGATTTTCCTAAAGGATTCAATGGCGTTTCATCACTGTTTAGTCAGTACTTCAAGAATTTGGATAAGAAGTTTGCTGAAAAGAGACCCGAATATAAATATAGGGATGTTGTCAGTGCGGCAGTTAAGCTGCTGGCATTCCCTATATTTGAGGCTAAATATAATATTCTGAATATAAAAGATGCAGATTCATTATTACAACAACAATTTCCTTCTTGTCATAATTTGCTCGCAGATCTAATAGACAACAATTTGCTGCTTAAAACGAAGAATTCTTTTGATGAAGAAAATATCGACGGTGTTGTTTTCTCTTATCAGAGAATCAGTGATTTTATAATTGCACGTGAAATTGTCAATAAGTTTCAAGACTGGGAATCGTTTGCAGAAAACATAAATACAGACAAAACTTTGCATTCCATTTTTGTAGATAAGCATTGGGCATTCAAAGGAATTCTTGAAGCCATGGCTATCTTAATCCCCGAGAGATTTTCTCATGAGATGACAGATATTATTCGTTTTATTCCAGAAGATGAGTATGAAAAAGTATATTATACATGTTTTAATACAATTTCTGAGGTTCAGATAAATAGTTTGTGTTGGCGCACAATAGAATCTATTGACAAGAAAACTATAAGGCAGTTTCTAGGCTCCAAATATTGTAATATAGATTCTGATTATTGGTATAATAAACTGGTAGAGCTTTCTACTATTCCTAATCATCCTTTTAATGCTGATTATTTTCATGCACTAATGATGAGGTTTACCATGCCAGATCGTGATGGCAGATTCCAATTCTTTTTCAATGGTTGCGCAGGATATGATGATAACAGATGTGCCAACCCTCTGCGGCGTTTGATAGACTGGGCATGGTCTGAAAATGTATCTGTAAAAGCGGATTCCGAATCGACCAGATTAGCAGCCGTTATGCTTTGTTGGCTGCTGTCATCAACATATATCAAACACAGAGATGAGGCTACAAAAGCTCTTGTCAACCTTCTTTCTGAGCAGGTAGAAGTATTGATTGAAACACTACGTAAGTTTGAGAATGTGGATGATATGTATATCTATGAACGATTGTATGCTGTGGCTTACGGGGTCGCATTGCGGACTTCATCACGCGATGGGCTGATGAAACTTGCAAGATATGTATATGAGACCATATTCAAACGTAATAACCCACCAAAAAATATTTTACTGCGAGATTATGCAAGAAATATTGTTGAATACGCTAAATATAAGGGGGTTATAACTGCTGTTGATATGAAAAAGGTTCGCCCGCCATATACTAGCACACTCCCCGCATGGCCTACAGATGATGAGGTTAATCACTTTCATATAGATTATGATGCACCAGATTTCAAGGAAAGAAAAGGTTCAGAGCAAAACCTGATTTGGGAATCTGTAAAAGGAGGGTTGGCGGATTTCTGGGATAAGTTGGCTAAGCCGACAATCGAACACTTTTATCCGATATCAATTTCTGAAGAAAAAGAATTTGATAAAGCATTACGCCTGTTTAAAGGAGATATGAAGAAACTAGCCAGAATAATATGTGAAAGAAAAGCTGTTTTAATATTAAAAAGGCAGAAAGGGCCAAAGGATGCCAGCATAAAAAATACAATACTTGAATTAATTTGTAACGAGACTGAAAAGTTAATGTCGGAAGAGCAAAAAAAAGCTTTATACGATGTCATGATTCCTTTTAAAGTAAGGGAATTGCCTTTAAAGCAACATCATTATGGCAGATTTCCAACAGAAGGGGTTAGAAATTGGATTGTTAAGAGAGCCTATGAATTAGGCTTTGATGTGAATTTGCATGGTTATTACGATTGTTTTGCGAGGAAATGGACGTTCCGTAGTTCGGATAAAAGAATAGACCGTATAGGAAAGAAATATCAGTGGATAGCCTTCTATGAGATTATGGGGATCTTGGCAGATAATTACAAATTTGAGGATGATTATGCAAATGAGGGCTCTGGAGGATATGAGCTGTTTCATGGAACGTGGCAATCTTTTCTGAGGAATATCAATCCTTCAATAATTGCAAGAGTAAAAAGCGTTGAAAGTGAGGATACGGATGATAACAGAATGGCAGAAGAACACGAATGGTATAATAATGAAGAACAGTTTGATAACTGGAAATACTATGATGCACATGAATCATGGGCATCTATGATTAGAGATTTGCCAGATCCAGTTTCTTTAATCCAAAAGTTGGACGATGACGGCATCGAATGGTTGTCCCTGAATAACTCCAGGAGTTGGGATGAACCCAAAGACATTGGTAAGGAAAAATATGAGTATAAACTTTTAAAGCATGATGTATATTTGGCTGCAGATGCTATCCTCGTAAAGCAACAAGACAAAGAGAAAGCAATACAGTCTTTAGATGGTAGGGATTTATGGGATGGCGTGGAATTACCGACCGACGATTGGCAATATTTGGTGAACAGGGAAAAATACTGGTCACCAGCATATAAAGACGTTTATAGGGACCGACAAGGTTGGACAAATTCAATAGATGGGTTAGATGTACCCTATTATTATTCTTATGAGCAGGCCTGCGGGCATATTGAAGATGATCAGTCAGGCACTATCAACAAATATAGCATTCCGTGTAGGTTATTATTCGAGGGTATGGGCATGGAGTATGATTCACATGACGGTCAATATCTGGATAAAGATGGCAACCTTGTGGCGTTAACATACGGGTATAACCAGATTTTAGTTAAAAAAGAGCCTCTTTTACGATTCCTAAAGCAAAGTGGACTGGTCATTTTGTGGATTGTGCGGGGGGAAAAGCGGGTATATATAAGTGGAGGAATGGGATGTCAGTGTTTATATGCCCCATGTGGAGTATATTATTTGGATGATAACAATGTCCCAGAAGGTGTCCTTAGAACATATAAGAGAGTGTGATATGAAACTGTTCTGTTATAAAGCAAAGTGTGGAGATGCATTTCATCTACAATATGAGGGTGAAAGCGGTATGTGTCGTAATATATTTCTTGATATGGGGTACTCCAAAACTTATACTCAAGTGTTGAAAGGTGTTATTTCAAATATTATGGGGAGTTCAGAACAGATAGATGCTTTGTTCCTGTCTCATATCCATGATGATCATATTGGCGGAGCTAGTAGATTTATAAAAGATATTCAAAAAGATTGTACTTTGGGGAATATTGTTAGTAGGTGGATATATAATCCACCAAGAAAGTATGACGTTGAGCAAGCCTCTGATAATAAGAACGGGGTGCTCTGTGGCATAGTCTCAGGGGATAAGGTCTATGAATACATCCAGTCACATAGCCCGTTAGATTGGGGGGATGTTATAGAAGGGATGTCTTTCAGTATTGACGGAATGACGGTAACAATCCTTTCTCCTGATGAGGGCAAACTGAACCTGCTTAGGGAAAAATATTCAAACAATCGTCCACTGTGTAAGTCTGAAACAAATGAGGTTAGTGTTGAAGCGGGCAATGTTGTCGATGATTATGCAACATTACTTAATGATTTTAATATAGAATGTTTTCAAGAAGATACGAGTGTTGAGAACGCCAGTAGTATAGCCGCATTGTTTGAGTATGTGGGGAAAAGAGTTTTATGGCTTTCAGATTCAGTACCATCAGTTATAATGAACTCATTGTTTAAACTAGGATATAGTGAAGTGAACAAACTGCACTGCGATGCTGTTTTGCTTTCGCATCATGGAAGTGTAGCAAATAATAGCTTAGCCCTATTTAAGATGATACAATGTAGAAAGTATATTATTAGCGCTGATGGAATAAATCGCCATTGTCTACCAAACAAAGAAACTGTAGCAAGGATTATTTCCGCTTCTTCGAAACTACCTGTAACTCTGTATTTTAATTATGATGATGGCCGGTTGGTGAGAATGTTTAAACCAGATACTCAAGAGTATGTAAAATCAATTATTGACATTCATTATTTGCATGATATGGAGGCAATCGATTTTTGAAGGCTATTTGACAGACCACATAAAACTTGCTTATAGAAAACGATATGTTATTGCATTTCCATTTTGCTGTATCATTTCAGTAATCAAGAATTATAGGGAGCTTATTAATATCCTTTGAAGAAGGGATGATAAAAAGAATATATTTGAAGCATCTCCGATGAAATATTTCTATCCCTTGAGGAAAAATATTACTACGTGGATAGATGGGGATAAATTGGGCGGAAAACGTCAAATATGCAAGTAAAAAAACAAAACTTGTAAATTCTTAGTGTTGAAATAAAACGAATTATGAACCATATTTGCAAATAGCATGCTTTTACTATTATGTATGGTGTGATTCCTAATTAAAATATGTCAGAATTTTTCCTATGAGTTGTTCTTTGTCAACGTATGCACGTAATACATCTCGTTATAAGTTTTAATCCCCTTAATTAAGAACTGTATGTCGAAATGCTTGCTGCACAAGTGGCGTACTTTACGGTCTTTGTTTTTGTAGAGACTCTGCATTATCAGTTTCACCGCAACGGTTTTTTATTCCTAATTCCTAGAAATAGTTGTTAATGCGGGGGATAAAAAAGTTGCTTGTGGTTTCTTCTAAGAAGTAATGAAGAAGCTGTATTCAGAAGGGATTATAGAACATGTAAAAACATAAAAGTGAGACTATGATTTGGAACTATGAGTCGAAAAATGTACCTTTGTACTGTAATGATGAGGCATAGACAAGAGAAAGTCTATGAGTGACATAAAAAGACAGTTTTCAGTTACTAAATCGTTACACTTGAAAATTTGAACTGAATTAAAACGATGATTTACATAGACTTAAGAGAGAAAGGTTCATAATCCTGTCTCTCCGCTGAAATAAAGATAAGTCCCGTAAAATCAACGTTTTACGGGACTTTTTCTATTTATCCGGTGGACAACCGAAAGACATTCAAATGCCCACTTCAGACAAAGTTCCGTTACTAAATCGTTACTAAAAAATAGCCTATAAAAATAGTAACGATTTTCGATGTAAGTCCTTGATTTGTCGCTCATTGACGTTCAAATGTCTGCTTGTAACCCAATTATTAATTATTCCTTTGCAGAGGGAAGTCATTACACCCACTGTAACGGAGATAAATTAAAAAAGGATATGAGTAAGAGTACATTTAAGATTTTGTTCTATCTAAGAAAAAATCAGGTAAACAAGGACGGAACAGTTTGTATTATGATTCGTCTGTCACTTAATGGTGAAATCTCACAGTTCAGTTCTAAACTGAGCGTGAAGCCGGATGCCTGGGATACAGTTTTGGGCAAGGCGAAAGGAAATACACAGAAAGCCCGCCAGTTAAATGAAACATTGGAGGACATCCGTGCTTCGCTGAAAAACCACTACCGGGATATTGAAGTGCATGAGTCATTCGTAACGGTAGAAAAAATACGCAATGCGTTTTTGGGAATAACGGCGAAACAAAGAACACTGCTGGAACTTTTCAAAAAACACAATGAGGATGCAAGAAAACTGGTCGGCATCAGCAAGACTCCTGCCACCCTCGCGAAATATGACCGCTGCTACCGGAGGCTGGAGGAATTTATGAAAGTGAAATACAATATTTCGGATATATCACTGAAGGAAATCGGCCATATGTTCATTACGGACTTCGAGAACTATCTGAGAACGGAAAGCAAATGCAATGAGAATACTACGGCAAAATTCATGCAGACGTTCAAGATGATTGTAATCATCGCCAAAAACAACGGTTGGATTTATACTGACCCGTTTTCAAATTATAAAATCAGACTGAAACGTGTGGACAGAGGTTATCTGACGGATGCGGAACTGCAAAAGATAATGAAGAAGAAGTTTCCGACTAAAAGACTGGAACAGGTACGGGACGTGTTCCTGTTCTCCTGTTACACGGGATTATCATATGTGGACGTGAAGGAACTGAAGGCAAGCGACATCAGAATCTCGTTTGATGGGAAGCCGTGGATCATGACGCACCGTCATAAGACAGATACTCCGGTAAACGTACCGCTGCTGAAGATACCGCAGGCGATACTCCAGAAATATGAAGGTCAGCTCCCCAAAGGTCAGTTGCTGCCTGTACTGAGCAATCAAAAACTTAATTCTTACTTAAAAGAGATTGCGGATTTGTGCGGTATAAATAAAAATATTACCTTCCACCTGGCACGTCACACGTTTGCTACGACCACAACTCTGGCTAAAGGCGTGCCGATTGAAACGGTGTCGAAAATGCTGGGGCATACGAACATTGAAACGACGCAAATCTATGCCCGCATAACCAATGAGAAGATAAGAAAGGATATGGAGGTCCTTGCGGGAAAACTGGATGCCATGTTATGACCTCCATGCTGAGATTCCATATATAATGTATAAAAACAACTATTATGGTGAGATTTGGCAATTTTGAAGTGGAATATAACCGCAATGCACCTGATAAGGTGAGCGTAAGGATAGAAACGGACGACAAGGGCGAGGTATGGTTGCCGAAATGCGACATCGCACGGGCGTATGGCGTGTTTGTACAGTCGGTAAACGCAGGACTGAAATCCCTTGCAAAAACCGGGGATTTTGACGAATACACGGATGTACGGGTGGAACATTTTGTCTATAACGGAAAGAATTGCAGCACCGACCTTTACGGGTTGAAGACTATCGTCGCCCTGGGATTCCGCATGAAGGGACTGAAATGCGAGGCATTCAGGAAGTGGGCTGCAAGACGGCTGGCAGAATCATTTGAAAAGAAGAAAAGTACGGTGATTCTCTGCATGAGCGGCGAAAAGAGAAACAACTGGAACTGAAAGCCGCAGGATATGGCGGATATACGTGTCGGGATAGTCTCCCCTGTTCGGGAGGCTGTCCCGACACGTGTTTTACATACGTTAAAAAATACAAAACCGCAAACGTACTTATCCGTAAACCGATAATAATGTGTAACTTAAGTCCCTCTTAATCCTGTAATTAAAGACAGAAACGGTATGGTGGAAGAATTTGACCTGCTTGAAGAGGTGGAAGTGCAGTTCTGCGATGAGGAATGCACGGAGTCGGTATGGCACGGAGTGAAATACAGCGAGAGCCTGTTCTGCAGGGAGAAACCGAAGTCGGAACTGACGGTAGTCATCAAAGAGGAAGGCATGATGTACTTCCTGACTGCGGACATAAAGGAGTTTGCCGGCCTGTGCCGGAAACACGGGTG
>ENA-OPAH01001693-OPAH01001693.1-human-gut-metagenome-genome-assembly--contig:-NODE-1693-length-13728-cov-3.159292_pt1 | contig 13728 bp, 8 predicted proteins | sample MGYA00241050_ERZ501416 | MGnify/ENA primary metagenome ERZ501416 (study PRJEB25962, sample SAMEA2042632) | human gut metagenome | biome: human gut; feature: human-associated habitat; material: faeces... | reverse complement strand
CTATACCTTTTCCTTTAATCAACTTCTTCTTCCTTTTGTGACCAACGTTAAACAAATTTGTTTTTTTATCAGGCTTAAAGTTCCAATTCCCTTTATTTATCGGCTTTTCAAGCAAAAAAAGAAGAGCTATTTCAACTTATTAGTCAAAATAACTCTTCTTATTCTTGATTTTGTTCTCAAAATGTTCTCATAAGAGACTTATATTCTGTGTTTTCCCTTTATTTATGGGGTGTTCGAACATATGTTCGCTTATTCGAATTCTATAGTTCCAGGTGGCTTACTTGTCAAATCGTACATTACTCTATTGACCCCGCGCACCTCGTTTATGATTCTGCTCATTACCTTTGTCAATACTTCGTAAGGTATTTCTGCAGCTTCTGCTGTCATGAAATCTACAGTATTTACTGCACGAAGTGCAATGGCGTAATCGTATGTTCTTTCGTCGCCCATTACACCTACGCTACGCATATTTGTAAGTGCTGCAAAATACTGTCCTATTGTTTTATCCAATCCGGCATTTGCAATTTCTTCACGATAAATTGCATCTGCATCCTGTACCATTTTAACTTTTTCGGCTGTTACTTCACCGATGATACGGATTCCAAGTCCCGGACCTGGGAAAGGCTGACGGTATACTAAATATTCAGGTATACCCATTTCTAAGCCGGCTTTTCTTACTTCGTCCTTAAATAAATCACGAAGTGGTTCGATTATTTCCTTAAAATCTACACAGTCAGGTAATCCACCCACGTTGTGATGTGACTTAATTACTGCTGATTCGCCACCTAAACCACTTTCAACAACGTCAGGATAAATTGTTCCCTGTACAAGGAAGTCAACTGCTCCGATTTTCTTTGCTTCTTCTTCAAAAACTCTGATAAATTCTTCACCAATTATTTTACGCTTCTGTTCGGGTTCTTTTACTCCTGCTAACTTGCTGTAGTAACGTTCCTGTGCGTTTACACGGATAAAGTTTAAGTCATATGGACCGTCAGGACCGAATACTGCTTCTACTTCGTCACCTTCGTTTTTACGAAGTAAGCCATGGTCTACGAATACACATGTAAGCTGTTTTCCAATGGCTTTTGAAAGCATTACTGCTGCAACTGATGAATCTACACCACCTGACAATGCACATAAAACCTTACCATCGCCAACTTTTTCACGGATTGCCTTAATTGATTCTTCTACAAATGAATCCATTCTCCAGTCTCCTGAACACTGGCAAACTCCACGAACGAAGTTGTATAACATCTTTGTTCCTTCCTGTGTGTGAAGTACTTCTGGATGGAACTGTATTGCATAAAGTTTCTTTTCTTCGTTTTCTGCTGATGCACAAGGGCAATCCTTTGTGTGTGATGAGATTTCAAATCCCGGTGCCACCTGTGATATATAATCAAAATGACTCATCCAGCAAACTGTTTTTGGTGAAACATCTGCAAAAATCTTTGACTGAGTCTTGTCTATTAATACTTCTGTCTTACCATATTCACGTACATCTGCACGTTCTACTTTTCCGCCTAACACATGCATCATAAGCTGTGCTCCGTAGCAAAGTCCTAACACTGGAACGCCTAATTCAAATAATTCTTTTGAATATGTTGGAGAATCGGCTTCATAACAACTATTTGGTCCACCTGTTAAGATGATACCCTTTGGGTTCATTGCTTTGATTTTTTCAATGTCTGTTTTGTAAGAATATATTTCACAATATACATTACATTCGCGAACACGTCTTGCAACCAACTGGTTATACTGACCACCAAAGTCAAGAACGATTACTAATTCTTTCTTCAATGTATTTCCTCCTAAAATGGTGCCTGCACCATACTACTGTAAAAGGTAATTGCTATATAAAATCTAATTACCTGCTAATTTTTAATTCTACCCTATTTTTCTATTTAAAACAAGTACACTGTACTAACTTTTATAATTCCCATAACTTATAACCTGACTGCTCTCTATATAAAAAATATTTTTAAACTTATACATCTTTCAGACTCATAATATACTTTCACACGTTCCTAAATTGTAATATCATTTCAAGTACTTATAACGAAGTAAGAGCACCTGCCCTACTTCCTCGTATGACAGATGCTCCCTATTTCAATACCCTAACTTTACAATTTTGTTAACAACCGCAGGTACTTTTTATTAAATGAATCTTCTCGGGAATTTCTTCTGTACACTATTCGTTTCGATCGCATTCCGAATATCTGCATACCTAGTATATTCCTTACTATTTGTCCTGCTTCGACTTCACTATCTACCTTAACCATAAGATGTTATTCTTCATTGAATTTTCGTTTTGAATAATTCCTATCCTATCCAATTCTTTGTAACATCTCATCCAATAATTACTACTTAAACAATCTTCCGTTGATTGCCATGTTAGCAGATATCACTGGGTAAAACTCCTTTCACCACTAAACTTAGATACTGTTGTTATTAGGTTGACATCTAATAACAAGTGGGTCATTAACTTCTTTGTAGAAGTCTTTTTTAGGTATTTAATACGTTTTTGTTTGTATGTTCAATATAGCACAATTTTTCCTTATTTTAAAGGGGGTTCAAGCACTTTTTTCATCTTTATAAACATTGCATAAATACCCTTTTATTTAAACATTTTTATGAATCGTTTTTTTATAAAAAATGACTATTGTCTCTCTAACATCTGCTTAACATACTTGCCGGTATAACTTGTTGGATGTTCTGCAACCTGCTCAGGTGTTCCTGCAACTACAACTGTTCCACCACGGTCACCACCGTCAGGTCCCATATCAATTATATAATCTGCCACTTTTATTACGTCCAGATTATGCTCAATAACCACTACTGTATTACCTTCATCTGTTAATCTGTGAAGAATCTCTACTAATTTATGCACATCAGCAAAATGAAGACCTGTTGTTGGTTCATCCAATACATATATTGTTTTTCCTGTGCTTCTCTTACTTAATTCTGTTGCAAGCTTAATTCTCTGTGCTTCACCACCCGACAATGTTGTTGAAGGCTGTCCTAATTTTAAATAACCAAGACCTACATCATACAATGTCTGTACCTTGTTAAGAATTCTAGGCACATTCTTAAAGAAATCCAATGCTTCTTCCACTGTCATTTCAAGAACATCATAAATAGTCTTACCTTTGTAACGTACTTCCAGTGTTTCCCTATTGTAACGCTTTCCGCCACAAACCTCACATGGAACATATACATCAGGAAGAAAATGCATTTCAACTTTTAAAATTCCGTCACCTGAACACGCTTCACAACGACCGCCTTTTACATTAAAACTAAATCTTCCCTTCTTGTAACCTCTTTCTTTTGCATCGGTTGTTGCCGCAAAAAGGTCCCTTATCATATCGAACATTCCCGTATATGTTGCCGGGTTTGAACGTGGAGTTCTGCCTATTGGTGACTGATCAATATTTATTACCTTATCAAGCTGCTCCATTCCCTCTATCTTCTTGCATTTTCCGGGAATTGTTCTTGCCCTGTTTAATTTTCTTGCAAGACTCTTATATAATATTTCATTAACAAGTGAGCTTTTACCTGAGCCTGAAACACCTGTTACACATGTAAATACCCCAATTGGCACCTTTACATCAATGTTCTTTAGGTTATTTTCCTTGGCTCCAACTACTTTTAAGAAACCTTTTGGTTTTCTACGTGTTTTCGGAACAGGTATTTTAATCTCTCCACTTAAATATTTTCCTGTAATTGAATTAGGATTTTTCATTATATCCTCTGCAGTTCCTGTAGCAATAACCTGTCCACCGTGTTCTCCTGCTCCCGGACCTATGTCAACCACATAATCTGCTGCACGCATTGTATCCTCATCATGTTCAACTACAATCAAAGTATTTCCCAAATCTCTTAAATGCTTCAACGTTGCAAGAAGCTTATCATTATCATTCTGATGCAATCCAATACTTGGCTCATCCATTATATAAGCAACACCAACCAAGCCTGAACCTATCTGAGTTGCCAAACGTATACGCTGAGCCTCTCCACCTGACAAAGTTCCCGTAGCTCTTGAAAGACTAAGATAATCAAGTCCAACGTCAACTAAGAATTGAAGACGTCCTTTAATTTCTTTCAAAATCTCTTTTCCTATCTTTAGCTGAGTTTCAGTCAATTGCAATTCATCCAAATATTGGCGCAAATCTCTTACAGACATTTCTGTCATTTCATAAATATTCTTATCTCCAATAGTTACAGCCAACGATTCCTTTTTAAGTCTCTGTCCGTGGCATGTTGCACATGGCGTAAATCTCATAAATGTTTCATATTCTGCCTTTGTTGACTCTGCGCTTGTTTCACGATATCGTCTTTCTACATTTTTAATTAATCCTTCAAAAGCAATATCATAAACTCCAATACCTCTTTGCCCCTTGTATCTTACAGCTACTTTTTCACCATTTGTTCCATAAATCAAAATATCATGTATCTCTTTTGGATAATCCTCAAAAGGTGTATCAAGAGAAAAATTGTATTTTAAAGCCAATGCCTGAAGTATCGCATTACTAAAACTCTTTCCGTCATTTGCACTCTGCCACCCCAATACTACAATTGCTCCCTGATTAATGCTTAAACTCTTATCAGGAATAATAAGGTCTTCGTCAAATTCCATCTTGTATCCCAAACCATAACAGTCAGGACAAGCCCCAAAAGGATTATTAAAAGAAAAACTTCTAGGCTGTACTTCGTCAATACTTATTCCACAGTCAGGGCAGGCAAAATTCTGACTAAAAGTCATCTCTTCCCCACCAATAACATCTACTATCATTAGTCCGTTGCCAAGCTTTAAAGCATTTTCAACAGAATCTGTAAGACGCTTTTCAATTCCTTCACGAATGCTAAGTCGGTCTATAATAATTTCGATACTGTGCTTTATGTTTTTTTCTAACTTAATCTCTTCAGTTAGTTCATACATATTTCCATCAACTCTTACTCGCAAATAGCCACTTTTCTTAGCACTTTCAAATACTTTTTCGTGACGTCCTTTCTTTCCTCTTACAACAGGTGCCAATATCTGAAACTTAGTACGTTCTTCCAGCATAAGAATACGATCTACCATTTCATCAACTGTCTGTTTCTTTATTTCACGTCCGCATTTTGGACAATGTGGAATACCTGCTCTTGCATAAAGCAATCTCATATAATCGTATATTTCTGTTACTGTTCCAACTGTTGAACGTGGATTCTTGTTTGTTGATTTCTGATCAATTGAAATAGCAGGTGGCAATCCTTCAATACTTTCAACCTGTGGTTTTTCCATCTGCCCTAAGAACTGTCTTGCATAAGAAGACAATGATTCCATATATCTTCTCTGTCCTTCTGCATAAATAGTGTCAAAAGCAAGGGATGACTTACCTGAACCGCTTAAACCTGTTACTACCGTAAATTCATCTCTTGGTATATCAATATCAATATTTTTCAAATTGTGCTCATTTGCACCTTTTATATGAATATATTTTTTATTGTCTTTCATTTTATTTTCCTATCTTTTTCTATCTTTGTTATTTGGTTATTTTATATCTTTTCCAAATAAATTCCGTTATAGATTTTTAGTTATCTTCCTGCAACTTTCTTAATTCCGCCAACTTATCTCGCATTTCAATAGCCGTTTCAAAATCAAGTTCTGCTGCAGCTCTTTCCATTTTCTTCTTAACCTTTTCGATAAGCTTTTTAAGTTCCTTATAATCCATTGATTCAGGATCTTTCTCAACGTCGCTAATCTTTCTGTCCACTTCTTTGGAGATGCTAATAAGGTCTCGAACAGCCTTCTTAATAGTTGTTGGAGTAATGCCGTGCTCATTATTGTATTTCTGCTGAATCTCTCTACGTCTGTTAGTTTCCGTTAAAGCTTTATTCATTGAATCAGTAATATTGTCAGCATACATTATTACGTGGCCTTCTGCATTTCTTGCAGCTCGTCCAATAGTCTGAATAAGTGATGTTTCTGAACGTAAAAACCCTTCCTTGTCAGCATCCAATATTGCAACTAAAGCAATTTCCGGTATGTCCAAACCTTCTCTTAAAAGGTTAATACCAACCAAAACATCAAAAACATCCAATCGCATATCTCTGATAATCTGAGTTCTCTCTAACGTATCTATATCTGAATGAAGGTATTTAACCCTAATTCCCACATCGCGCATATAATCTGTCAAATCCTCAGCCATACGCTTCGTCAAAGTTGTTACCAAAACTTTATTCTTCTTGGCAACTTCCTTGTTAATCTCAGTTATAAGGTCATCAATCTGTCCTTCAACCGGTCTTACTTCAACTTCCGGATCAAGCAATCCTGTAGGTCTTATAATCTGCTCTGCACGGCCTAATTCATGTTCCTGTTCATAAACATTAGGTGTAGCTGACACAAACATCATCTGGTCAATCATGCTTTCAAATTCTTCAAAATTAAGCGGTCTGTTATCCTTCGCTGAAGGAAGCCTGAAGCCATAGTCTACAAGTGTCGTCTTTCTTGCCTGATCACCTGCATACATTCCCCTTATCTGTGGAATAGTAATATGTGACTCATCGACAATAATCATAAAATCATCTGGAAAATAGTCCATGAGCGTATATGGTGGACACCCTGCCGGAAGCCCTGCTAAATGTCTTGAATAATTCTCAATACCTGAACAGAAGCCTGTTTCCTGCATCATCTCTATATCAAAGTTCGTTCGTTCTTCTATTCTCTGTGCCTCAAGAAGTTTATCCTCACTCTTGAAATACTCTATTCTCTCTGCAAGCTCTTTCTTAATATTCTCAATCGCCTTTTCCATCTTCTCTTTTTCAACAACATAATGTGAATTAGGAAATATAGCAACATGGTCAAGGTTACATTTAACCTCACCGGTAAGAGAATCAATCTCGCTTATCCTGTCTATCTCATCACCAAAAAACTCTACTCTCACAGCATCTCCACTGGAAGCTGACGGATATATCTCTACAACATCTCCCCTTACCCTGAATGTTCCTCGCTTAAAATCCTGGTCATTGCGCATATACTGTATATCTATAAGCTTTCTTATCATCTCATCTCTGTCTTTTTCCATACCTGGACGAAGTGAGATAACCATATTCTTATAATCAATAGGTGCACCTAATCCATATATACATGAAACTGAAGCAACTATGATTACATCATTTCTTTCAGACAGTGCCGCTGTTGCTGAATGTCTTAACTTATCTATCTCGTCATTAATCGAAGAATCCTTGGCTATATAAGTATCGCTCTGTGGCACATAAGCCTCCGGCTGATAATAATCATAATAAGAAACAAAATACTCTACTGCATTCTCAGGAAAGAACTCTTTCATCTCAGAGTACAGCTGTGCTGCTAATGTTTTATTATGACTGATTATAAGAGTAGGCTTCTGTACATGCTGTATTATGTTCGCCATAGTAAATGTCTTACCAGAGCCTGTAACACCGACAAGTGTCTCGAACTGATTACCCTCTTCAAATCCCTGCACAAGCTTCTCTATTGCACGGGGCTGATCTCCTGTCGGTTTATAAGGAGCGTGTAACTTGAATTCCATAACAATTCTCCCTTCGTTAATCTATAGTAAAATAGTCAACAACAATATTATTTAATAGTATTTACCTTATATATTGATTTTACTACAAATAAATGCCTTTGTCTATCAAAAATAGAACATTTGTTTTATTTTGTGATAAAAATTACCTGACTGCTGATACACAACAGATTTCAACAAACTGCCAATCTGCATATCAGCCATCAGGCTTACTGTAATTTATATATTTTCCATTTGCCTATATTTAATTAATCTGTGCTTCCACATTCTTAATTGCCGCATCAAGCTGGGTATCAACATCTGCATCAGTATCATATTCCACTACCATATCTGGAGTAACACCTTTTCCGTGTATATCCTGACCCTTTGGTGTAAAATACTTGGCAATTGTGAACTTTATTGCACTTCCATCTGTAAGTGGTTTAACTGTCTGCACAATTCCTTTGCCATATGTCTGGGTTCCAATTATCGTTCCTTTGCCATAATCCTGTATAGCACCTGCAAATATCTCTGAGGCACTGGCACTGTTGCCATTTACAATGACTGCCAGTGGCAGATTGAACTCATCATTATCCTGACCTTTATACTCTTTTCTATTGCCCTGCTTATCCTCTGTATACACAATAAGTCCGTCAGGAAGCATATATTTAAGCATACCTACAACCGTATCAAGCAATCCGCCTGGATTGTTTCTTATATCAATTACAAGTCCTTTCATACCCTGTGACTGCAAATCTTCAACAGCCGCCTTGAACTGCTTTGTTGTTACCTCCTCAAACTGTGATATCGAAAGATAACCTATATTATTATCAAGAAGTGTATATGACACTGTCTTTGCTTCAACAGCATCTCTTACCGCAGAAAATGTCAGTCGCTCAGTTCCACGAATGACCTCCAGCGTGACAGATGTACCCTTGTCGCCTTTAATAAGTGCAACGGCTGATGAAAGCTCCATATCTGTTATGTCCCTGCCATCAACATTTACAACCCTGTCGCCACTCCTGAGTCCAGCCTGATAACCTGCCCCATTATCATATACATCTACAAGAAGAACACCACCTTCACCGCTAAGCTGGCAGACTGCTCCTATGCCATAGAACTTGCCATTTGTTGACTCCTTTAAGGCTTTATATTCATCCGCTGTATAATACATGGTATACTTGTCACCATATGAACTAAGATACGCCTTGTAAATGTTATCTTTGGCGGTTTCATCATCTACATCACCAAAATAAAAGGATTCAAGCACAGAATCAATTGCATTAAGCTTGCCTTCTACCTCACTTCCAATTCCGTCTGAATCTGTGACTGCATCAGATTGTATATATACATCTCCATTAACACCTATATGAATGTAGCCTTTAGCTATACACACTGCTGCCACACTTAATATTAGAAGTATAACAGCCATAAATGCTGATACAGCACCGATAATCATTCCACTTGCAAAGCCTTGTGATTTCTTCTTTCTTGGCGGCTGTGCATTTCTTCTTAAATCATTCATTCCATACAAATCACCAATATTTACACGATTATCCGAAGCACTATTATTAATTCTGTTTCCGGCATTAATGTCATTATCTGCATTAACATTATTAATTACATTAATGTTATCACCAGCATTAAAATCATCACTATTGACATTATCATTTGAATAAATGTTGTTATTTTGATTGTCCATACCTATATGCCTCTGCATTTATTAATATTTATTTGCTTAAGTAGTTCCAAGGTGAAACATAACTTCCGTTATATCTTACATCAAAATGTAGATGAACTCCGTCAGAATCACCAGTTGTTCCCATAAGTGCTATCTTCTGTCCCTTAGTTACATGTGTTCCTGCACTGACAAGAAGCTTTGAAGCATGCAGATATCTTGTATACAATCCACCACCATGATTAATCATAATATAATTACCCGCTGATGAACTAAATGTCGCAATTACCACATCACCATCATACGCCGCATATATAGCATCACCCGCAACGCCTCTGTTAAGTGCACCGATATCAATTCCCTTATGCGGAGAGCTTCTGCCCTCTGTATCACCATAAGGTGAGGTTATCCTTGTTGACTCTGTAGGCCACTTGAACTTTCCACCATCATATTTTACAACATTGGCACTTCCACTATTCTCCTTGGCCTTAATCTCTGCCTCTATCTTGGCAATATATTCGTCCTGAGCCTTTATATCAGCTTCTATCTTAGCTTTATAATTCTCCTGCTGCTGCTTATTCTTCTGTAATGAAGCCATTTCACTCTTCTTGGTTGACTCAAGCAGTGAAAGTGAAGCTCTCTTATCTTCAAGCTCCTCCTGCTTGGTTACAAGTGTCTCCCTGTCCGTTTCTAACTGTGCTTTGGCGACAGTTATATAAGTAACAGTAGCATTATATTTTTCAAGCATTTCCCTGTCATACTGTGAGATTTTTGTAATATATTCCGCCTTATTAAGCATATCACCCATACTCTGGGAATTCATAAGCAATGCAAAATATGTTTCATCATTATGTTCATACATAAACTGAATTCTAAGCTTCATTGAACTATACTGTTCTTCTGCCTCTATCTCTGCCTGTGCAAGCTTTTCTTCTGTATCCGCTATCTCAGCCTCTATCTGCTCAACCTGCTCATTAACCTCATTAAGCTCACCGTCAACACTGGACATCTGTGCATCAAGCTGGGCAATATAAGCTATCATATCATCGTTCTGTGCCTTTAAGTCTTCAATTATTTTCTCTGTCTGTTCATACTGGCTCTGCAAATCTTTTTTCTTGCTGTTAGCATCATTGAGATTCTGCTTATCATCTCCATATACATCATAATATGACACTGCAAAATATGGTATTACAAGCACAAGTACCATCAACAATGGAATAAGCCTTTTTGCTAATGCTCTCCTCATACAACTCCTCCATTCAGTCAGACCATTTATAAAATGCATACAAACAGCCGCTTAACAATAGCATAACAATCTATACTGTCGGATACCATTTTTATTTTTAAATAGGACTTCCACATATCATATACAATCACATAATATAATCTTCATATATAATACATAATCATATAATTCAATGCAGCAGTCCTATGTCTGGCTAATATTATCTGCTATACATTAGCGTGCTTTCTTACAGCAAAGAAGCTTCCTAATGCACCTATTCCGATACCAAGAAGAATTCCTACTGGAACCAGTATTCTGAATACATCATTAACCGGCATAAATGCAAGAATATTCTGAAGTATCGAGAACTTATTCATAACAAAATTAATAATATTCTCATATACAAATCTAAGAATAACTATTGGAATAATTGAACCAACAAGTCCAATTACAATACCTTCTACGAAGAATGGTGCATTAACAAATGCATCTGTAGCACCTATATACTTCATAATAGAAATCTCTTCTTTACGGACAGTAATACCTATTACAATTGTGTTAGTAATAAGGAATATAGATACTGCAAGAAGAATAACTATAATTGCTATTGTTATGTAACTAACAAGTCTTGCGGCACTGGCAAGTCCACTTGCTGTTGCCTCTGAACGGTTAACCTGTCTTATACCATCAAGATTTTCAAGGTATGTTACAAGTGTAGCCTGACTTGAAGCTTCATTAAGATATATCTCATATGATGAAGAATTAGCAAGAGGATTATCATCCTTGAAACCTTCTGCAAGTTCTGGGTAATCTTTAAAATACTCAGCCTTGTAATTCTCCCACGCTTCATCAGCTGATGTATAATGAATTCTTGACACTTCATTACGCTGGCTTATCGTATCGCCAAGCTTCTTAATATCTGCGTCTGTAAGTCCTTCATCGAAAAATACTGTTACGCATACTTCATTCTCAGCCTTATGAATCATATACTGAAAATTGGATACAAGTGCATAGAATACACCAAAAAGGAATATACACGCTGTAATTGTTGCTATAGACGCAAGAGAGAACAATCTATTACGATAGATGTTCTTTAATCCGTCTTTAATATGATAAAATAACGATCTAATCTTCATAGAAATAACCACCTTTTTCCAAATCACTGATAATCTTGCCTTCGCTCATAGTAATAGTTCTCTTCTTCATCTGCTGAACTATCTCCATATTATGAGTAACAACAAGTACTGTTGTTCCCTGCTTGTTAACCTGATCTAATATCTTCATAATCTCATTAGAATTAGCTGGGTCAAGGTTACCTGTAGGCTCATCGCACAATAATATAGCTGGCTTATTAACCAGTGCTCTGGCTATGGCAACTCTCTGCTGTTCACCACCTGATAACTCATTAGGAAATGACTTATACTTATCAAGAAGTCCTACCATTGAAAGCATAGCAAGAACCCTGCTCTTAATCTTCTTATTAGGAGCTTCGACAACTTTCTGTGCAAATGCAATATTATCGTATATATTACGATCTGGTAAAAGTCTGAAATCCTGAAATACAACACCGATATCTCTTCTAAGATATGGTAACTTCTTTCTTGTAAGTTTATTAAGGTACTTTTTATTAACGTATATCTTACCCGATGTTGGGTCAAGTTCCTTAAGAAGAAGCTTTATAAGAGTTGACTTACCTGAACCACTCTTACCTACTATAAACACGAATTCTCCTTTCTGAACGTGAAGATTAATTCCGTTCAAAGCAGGAACTCCAGATGTATACGTTTTGGTAACATCTTCCATTATAATCATTATTAATATTCCTCCAAATTAGTATGTATCTTTACTTTCCATATATTTCATATATTTAACTACCATAAGTGCAATCTTAAATGTTATGGCATCATCAAACACTCTCAAATCAAGGCCTGTAGTCTTCTGAAGCTTATCTAGTCTGTATACAAGAGTATTTCTGTGGATATATAACTGTCTTGATGTCTCTGATACATTAAGGCTGTTATCAAAGAACTTGTTAATTGTTGACAAAGTCTCATCATCAAAATCATCAGGAGCCTTTCCTTCAAATATCTCCTTAATGAACATCTGACATAATGGTATAGGAAGCTGATATATAAGACGGCCTATTCCTAATCTGTTGTAAGCAACAACATTCTTATTGCTGTAGAAAATCTTTCCCACATCAAGTGCCATCTTAGCTTCCTTGTAAGATCTTGAAACCTCTCTTATATCATTAACAATTGTACCATAAGCAACATGTGCCGCACTCATCGCCTCAGTGCTTAACATATCAATTATAACATCAGCTGTCTTGTCAAGTTCATCATATGACTCATTGCCTTTAACTTCCTTAACAAGAATTATACTCTTCTCGTCAACTGCTGTAATGAAATCTCTTGTCTTATTAGCAAAAAGTGTTCTTACTGTCTCTAAAGCATTAGTATCCTTCTCGTGCTTAGTCTCAATGATATATACGACTCTCTTAACATCTGTTTCAATATGAAGCTTCTCTGCTCTTGTATACATATCAACGCGAAGAAGATTATCAAGAAGAAGATTCTTAATAAAGTTATCCTTATCGAATCTCTCCTTATATGCTACAAGCAGATTCTGTATCTGGAATGCAGCAAGCTTTCCAACCATATATACATCATCACTTGTTCCTCTTGCCATGATTATATATTCAAGGTTGCCTTCATCTTCAACCTTAAAAAACTGAAAACCATTAACTGCCTGACTCTCTGCTGGCGAATCAATAAAACTAATCGCATCCGCAAGGCATTCTGAAACATTATCAAAAGTCTTGGCTGCAACATTCTTATCTGCATCCACAATGCACAAATCCACTCGTGAAATAGCCTTAAGTCCCTCTACAGTTGTCTGTAAAATTCTATTAGATATCATTATTATCCCTTTCTGTCTACCACTTACCTTTTATTCGTACATATTCTATCTTATTGTAAAGCAAAACGGCAAAAAAAAAAAGGGGAAATGCAAATTTATTGCATTTCCCCTTCATAATTAAGATTCATTTAATAATTAGTGTGTGATAACGATTTCTGTTTCCTTATCGAATACATGAAGTCTTTCAACATCCATAGCAAATGTTACTTCATCACCAGGTCTTGCTGTTGTACGAGGATTTACCTTAGCTGTACATGTTACATCACCGATTTCATAGTGAAGGTTAACTTCTGCACCAAGTAACTCGTAAACCTTAACTGTAGCTGTAAACTTAGAATCTGCATTCTTAGCGATGAATTCTGCATCATCCTTAACAT
>ENA-OPAH01001690-OPAH01001690.1-human-gut-metagenome-genome-assembly--contig:-NODE-1690-length-13740-cov-2.981440_pt1 | contig 13740 bp, 10 predicted proteins | sample MGYA00241050_ERZ501416 | MGnify/ENA primary metagenome ERZ501416 (study PRJEB25962, sample SAMEA2042632) | human gut metagenome | biome: human gut; feature: human-associated habitat; material: faeces... | reverse complement strand
TTCCTTAGGATCATCTGGGAAATCTTCTCCGATTTTTTCTTTGTATTCAGCCTTGAACTGTGATGCTAATTCCTTTAAGTCATCAGCTGTAAGTTCTACGTCCTGCTGAACACCTCTATCAGCTTTCATCTTGTCGATAAGTTCTTCAAAGTACTTCTTACCAACTTCCATAACTACATCAGAGTACATCTGGATGAATCTTCTATAGCAGTCCCAAGCCCAACGAGCATTTCCTGACTTAGCAGCAATTGCTTCAACTACTGTTTCGTTAAGACCGAGGTTAAGAATTGTATCCATCATACCTGGCATAGAAGCTCTAGCTCCTGAACGAACAGAAACAAGTAAAGGATTCTCTTTATCACCGAATTTCTTTCCTGTGATTTCTTCCATCTTTACGATGTATTCATTGATCTGACCCTGAATTTCTTCATTGATCTCTCTGCCATCCTCATAGTACTGAGTACAAGCTTCTGTTGTAATTGTGAATCCCTGAGGTACTGGAAGTCCTAAGCCTGTCATTTCTGCAAGGTTAGCACCTTTACCACCAAGAAGTTCACGCATGTTAGCATTACCTTCGCTGAAAAGGTATACCCATTTGTTTGCCATCTGTTTTTTCCTCCTAAAACTGTATTTTATGTTATGAGTTGAAGGAATGGCTTTCCTATACACAACTCATATAATCGATTAATGATGAGACCAGCTAAGCAAAAACTGCTTAAATCATAGTTGATAATCAACTCCATAAAAAAAGACGCAATCTCACCTATGAAATAATTATAACATAGACAATCTCATAGTCAAGAAGAAATATGCCCTAAACTCTTTATATTTAAAGGGGTTTAGGGCATTTAAGAAAATTATTCCTGACTATTTTTTGTTATAAATGTTGTAATTGAATGAGCAGGTATTTCCGTATTTGTTCCCTGTCCATCAACAACCAAAGCTAATCTCTGCTTTCTGTTCAACTCATTTTGAACCACTGTAACAATATCTCCATTAGGGTTTTTAAATGATACTGAATATAATCCCTTATCCACATCATTTCTACAGCAGATTCTCACTGCTCCCGGTTCAATATATCTTGAAAAATGTCCAATATAGTAATATGAACTGTTGTACATTATTTCTTTTGTATTCCTATCATACATTACCGGTGCTTCACAATAGTTTCCTACATAGTTAGGCCCACCGATTTCATTTAAAAGCAGATTCCAATCAATCCATGCTTCATTATAGTTATTGAAATCTTTTATAATATTTCTTCCATAGATTTCTCCATGTTTCCATGCACCGATTCCTGCCTTTGAACTTGTTCCGCCTGAATTATTCACTAATTCAACACAGCCCTCTGTAAATAATAAATGTTTCTCAGGAAATTTTTCATGAACCATTGTAAGAATTTCTGATTTATCTGAAACATACCAATGGAACGCTGCTCCCCAAACCTTTTCTCTAGCTCCCGGATATGCCATTGACTCATTTAATCTTCTAAACATTAAGTCTCTATTGTGGTCCCAAATAACAATTTTAACTTTGTCCTGCAATCCTCTTTTTTCTAATGCAGGATAAAGATAGTCAACTGCAAACTCCGCTTCTTCATCAGCCTCATACTTACATGATGCCCATTCCTGTTTTGCAGCCGGCTCATTCTGGATACTAATCATATCTATTTCTATGCCACGTTCTTTCATTCCCTCAATATACTTAACCATATATTCAGCCCATATTGCATAGTTTTTCTTTAAAAGTCTGCCACCGTTATTAATATCTTTGTTGTCTTTCATAAAAGCCGGTGGGCTCCATGGTGATGCCAATATTCCCAGACTGTGTCCTGCTTTTTCTTTTGCCCTTGTCAAAAAAGGTATCAGCCACTTGTCTTCCCTTGACATATCAAACGTCGATAACTGAAGATCTCCTTCTTCAATGTATGTATATGGTTCTAACGAAAAGTCACATCCATGAATTGTTGTTCTTCCCAGATTATATGATAATCCGTGTTTCTTATCAAAGTAAGCTTTCACGATTTCATCCTTTGATTTTTCATCTGCATTAGCCCAAGTATAAGCTGATGCTTCCGTAAAAGCCCCTCCAAATCCCAAAAGTTTCTGATAGCTTATGCTACTATCAACAGACACTGTATTCATTCGGAAATTATAATATTTAAACAATTCCAAATCATCTAACTTGCGCCATGCCTGTTTTTCGTTTTTCGCTGTCTGGATAACTTTAACTACTGGTTTCATATTACACCTCGCCTTTTAATTATTTGAAACATAGTTTCATTTACGGCAACTGATTCAAGTTATTCCAAACCCTTCTCAATTCCTCTATGAATATTATATAATAGAAACGTTTTTATCCAAAGAGTTTTTGTGCTTTTTACTCTCTATTTAGGATTTTTTTCATTTATTTTTAAAATTCAGCATAAAAATCATTATTTAGACTTATTTTTGTCTAACATAATTAGTCTTTTTCATAACAAAAGGCCACCCTCTTAGGTAGCCTTTCTGTAAAAATTGTATTATTTTTATTAGAATTCAAATTTCTGTTCAAAGTATTCTTTCAAATCTTCAATCTTAATTCTTTCCTGTTCCATTGTGTCACGGTCACGTACTGTAACTGCTCCATCTTCTTCTGAATCAAAGTCATATGTTACACAGAATGGAGTTCCGATTTCATCCTGACGACGATATCTCTTTCCAATTGCTCCTCTGTCATCAAATTCACAGTTATAATACTTGCTAAGTTCTGCAAATACCTTTTCAGCACCTTCATTTAATTTCTTTGACAAAGGCAATACACCAATCTTAACAGGTGCAAGTGCAGGATGAAAATGTAAAACTGTACGCATATCAGGTTTTTCTTCTGTTCCGATATTTTCTTCATCATAAGCTGCACATAAGAAAGCTAATGTTACACGGTCTGCACCAAGTGATGGTTCAATAACATATGGAACATATCTTTCATGCTTGTCATCATCAAAATATGTTAAATCCTGTTTTGAAAGTTCCTGATGCTGTGTAAGGTCATAATCTGTTCTGTCAGCAATACCCCATAATTCACCCCAGCCAAATGGGAATAAGAACTCAATATCTGTTGTTCCCTTAGAATAGAAGCAGAGTTCTTCTGGTGAATGATCTCTTGCTCTCATCTCATCTTCCTTCATTCCTAATGCCTTAAGCCAGTCGATGCAGTACTGTCTCCAGTATGTGAACCACTCAAGATCTGTTCCAGGCTTGCAGAAGAACTCTAATTCCATCTGCTCGAATTCTCTTGTTCTGAATGTAAAGTTACCAGGTGTAATCTCGTTACGGAATGACTTACCGATCTGTCCAATACCAAATGGCACTTTCTTTCTTGATGTTCTCTGTACATTTTTAAAGTTAACAAATATACCCTGAGCTGTTTCTGGTCTTAAGTATACTGTATTCTTAGCATCTTCAGTTACACCCTGAAATGTCTTGAACATAAGGTTGAACTGTCTTATATCTGTAAAGTTGTGCTTGCCACAAGTTGGGCAGCATATATTCTTCTCATCAATAAAGTTCTTCATCTGTTCCTGTGACCATGCATCAACTGAACCTTCTATCTCATAGTTATTCTCATCTGCCCAGTCTTCAATAAGCTTATCAGCTCTGAATCTTTCGTGGCAGTCTTTACAATCCATAAGAGGATCAGAGAAACCGCCAAGATGTCCTGAAGCAACCCAAGTCTGTGGATTCATAAGTATTGCACAGTCAACACCTACATTGTATGGGCTTTCCTGTACGAACTTCTGCCACCAGGCCTTCTTAACGTTATTCTTAAGCTCAACACCAAGGTTACCATAATCCCATGTATTAGCAAGTCCACCATAGATTTCTGAACCCGGATACACGAATCCTCTTGCCTTTGCTAAAGCTACTATCTTTTCCATTGTCTTTTCCATATCAATAATCCTCCTAAAGATACAGATGCCATCTATTGATAAGGTGATAATGTACTTAACACATATACACCATAATATTTCGCATCTTCACAATAATCTTTTTAATTCTATAACATTCCTTGTATAATTTCAACTGTGAATATCGTGTAATTATGACTCCCATGGACGTATTCTATAAGAAGCACCTATCTTATCGCATATTATCCGGCACTGTGCTTCTTCCTCGTGTGATATAGTTGTGTCAACCGTTGTCATAACAACATTAAGCCCATTTGCTACGCATTTCTTCGCAAAATCTATCATCTCATCAAATGTCTTATCACCGAATTTACTTCTTACAAGCTTGTTATACTCATCCTTATCAGGATTGTTAAGACTTATTGATACAGTATCTATAAGACCGGCCATTTCTTTTGTTATATCTCTTTCATTGATAAGGTTGCCTGCTCCATTAGTATTGATTCTGATTGGCTTATTATTGTAAGTCTTTTTAATAAATGCTGCTACCTCTCTTACCTTATCCCAGCTTTCTGTAGGCTCACCAAAACCACAGAATACTACTTCACCAAAATCATCAAGATTCCATTTGGCGAATTCATCTATAACTTCACTTACAAGAGGTTCTCTTTCAAGCCATAATCTGTCCGACTCGCCAATTCTATCCATAGTCTGTCTAAGACAAAATGTACAGGCAAATGGACATTTATTAGTCATATTAACATAAAGATTATTATGTACTTTATATAATATCTCCATAATTGTTCTCTCTTTCTTTTATTAAATCATCTAACATTAACATTCTTCTAATTATCTCTCATTATTATCAGACGTCTTAAATATCAAAATATTTTAATATCTTATCCATTAATCATCTTAATGTTGTAAGCAGCTCCTCAAAGCACACTCCGTCAGTAACTGGTATCTCTAATTCTATTGATTTCATTATGCATTTCTTTATGAACTGTGAAGCCTTTCTTACTGATTCGTGGAAATTAACTTTATTAACTGCATCTGCTGCAATTATCGCCGTAAATATATCACCGGTTCCAGACCTCTGTGTTCCAACCTTAGTTGTCTTAATCTCATATCCGCCACAGCCGTCCTCATAACAATAGTTAGCAATATATGTACCTCTGACAATTCCTGTTATAACTATCTTTGAAGGTCCCATATCTGATAACTGCTTAGCGATTATCTCAAGCTCTTCATTACCGTACTCTGCATTATATTCCCTGCCTGTTAATATACAGGCTTCTGTAAGATTAGGTGTAAGAATATTGGCATAACTTACAAGCTTTTTCATCTCTTCGCAGGTTTCTTTAGTATATGTAGCATACAGATTACCGTAATCACCCATAACAGGGTCAACAACAACTATATTATCAGGTGTCTTAAATATGTCAAAGAAATATCTGACTATCTCAATCTGTTTATGCGAACCTAGAAAACCTGTACATATTCCATCGAATTTAAGATTAAGCTTCTCCCACTCCTTTATATAAGCCGGCATACTTTCTGTAAAGTCTTCAAAATAAAAGCTTTCAAAACCTGTATGATTAGACAATATTGATGTTGGCAGTGGGCAACACTGCACTTTAAGAGCTGATATAATCGGAAGCTCTACAGCTATAGAACATCTTCCAAAACCTGAGTAATCATTAATAGCTGCTATCTTTTTCTGGTTATTGTGACTCATAAATCTTCCTTCCTATCCTGTATTTAACTTTAATCAGTAATATCTTAACCAATATATTATTAAAATTAATATCTTCTTAAAACCTATATACTCTTAACCAATATCAAGCATTTCTTTGGATTTGAAATGTTTATCAAATGTGATAAATTCTATTCTATTCACCACCTTTTTAAGTTCATTTAGCACATCAGCTTTTACAACGAAGTTAAACAGCTTTGTAAGTGGTGCTGTAATAATATACTGTAATGTATACAAGGTTGAAGATTGAAGCACTATTCCGTCACCCGACGAGGCAGCACACTCCACGCAGTACATTCCATTTTCCTTATATGAATATAACTGTAACTCCTTCTCACTTCCACAGCCTGCACAGCTAAAGAAATCCGGACACTCTCCATTAACGGCTATCAGCCGTATCTCATATATATATCTTACAAGTTCATTGGGTAATGATTTATTAACCAGTGCCTTAAATGCAACATATAAAAGATTAATCATATCTGCGGCATCAAGATTTTCTCTGCCATAATATTCTGCCAGCTCCGCAAAATAATATCCGTACAGCACACCATCAAGATCGCTTACAAGCTCCTCAAAATAATTCGTAACATTGGCTTTCTGTATTGTGTAAGAGTCCCTGCCCCTGTACACCTCGAATGTTCCAAATATAAATGGTCTTGTAACTCCTATAAGGTGGCTGTTAGGACGTCTTGCTCCTTTGGCAAATGCCGCTATCTTACCAAGCTCCCTGCTGAGTATGACAACACGTCTGTCATAATCTCCAACAGGCATACTCGACAATATAAATCCTGTGACAGAAACTACATCAGCCACCCTGCCACCTCCGGATTAATTCTGTGTCTTGTTATCTTTCTTATCATAGCCAAAATTCTTTATAAGAATGTCGCTGTCTCTCCATTCCTTCTTAACCTTCACCCAGAGTTTAAGATTAACCTTGTTGCCAAGTTGCTTTTCTATCTCATACCTGGCATTAGTTCCTATCTTTTTAAGCATTTCACCACCCTTGCCGATGATAATACCCTTATGTGAATCTCTTTCACAAACTATTGTTGCGTCAATATCCATAATTTCAGCATTTTTTCTCTGCTTCATTCTTTCTATTGTTACAGCAATTCCGTGAGGCACTTCTTCATTTAATGCGTGCAGAGCTTTTTCTCTTATTAATTCAGCTACAATCTGTCTCATTGGCTGGTCTGTAACTGTATCTTCATCATAGTACATAGGACCTTCCGGCAAATACTTAAATATTTCCTCAACAACTGTATCTGTGTTCTGACCTCTAAGAGCTGATGCAGGAATGATTTCATTAAAATCATATATTTTTCTATATGCATCAATAAAAGTCAAAATCTCTTCACGTTTAACTGTATCTGTTTTGTTAATTACAAGAATTACAGGTACATCAATGCCTTTAAGTTGTTCAGCAATATGCTGTTCCCCTGCACCGATAAAAGTGTCAGGTTCTACAAGCCATAATATAAGGTCAACTTCCTTTAATGTTTTTTCTGCCACATTAACCATATATTCCCCAAGCTTGTTCTTAGCTTTGTGGATTCCTGGTGTGTCAAGGAATACTATCTGACCTTCATCACATGTGTATACTGTCTGTATCTTATTTCTTGTAGTCTGTGGTTTCTTTGATGTTATTGCTATCTTCTGACCAATAATCTGATTCATTAATGTAGATTTTCCTACATTTGGTCTGCCTATAAGAGCTACAAATCCTGATTTAAATTTTTCTTTCATTATCTTATTGCATCCCCTGGATGCTCTCCTTTCTTTCGGTAAACAACTGATAATTCTCTTTAGTTCCAATATATCTGTCTGATATTTTTAGTTATAACTTTAAACTAATACTTTTTAAACTAATTCTACTATTTTTTCAAAAAGTTCTTTGTCCTGTTCTATTGCACTTGCACTACCTACTACGCAAATATTATTGTCTGCCATAGCTTCTCTTACCAAAGGTGCAAGCTCTCTAATGTTTTCAACATTGGTTGAAAGAATCTGCTTACGTTCTCTTTTTAATGTTTCATAATCTGTGTCTGTAATAAAACAGCTAAACTCTCTTCCACTTCTGTCTGCCGCATTAAGTGGTGTATCAATTCCGCTAATTGTTCCTATAATATATTTACGCATTTCTCTTTCATCTACATTAAAATTTTCAATAAAATCTGCTGCTTTTAAATATACCTGATTAGTTTTTCCAAGGTTTGGATCTCTATATGAAGTAAACATTACATCACCATTTCTTGTAAATGAAGCATTACATCCATAAGCTCCACCTAATTCTCTAATGTTATTCCAAAGATATTTACTTCTCATAATATTTCCAAGAACCATAAAGCTTCCACTAAATACCTTGTCATTATCCTTGTTGTAGTTACCTGTTCTTGCAACGTATTGGACCTGACCTGATGTTTTTATTGCTTCATTTTTCTTTTCAGGTTTAAACTGCCACAAATCCGTATTTCTTGGAACATTATAAACACTATTCTTTAAGTCAATAACAAGTTTTTTCACAAGTTCATAACTTTCCTTATCTCCGGCATAATTCAAGTACATTTTCTGGTTGCTGAACACATATTCAATTGTATCTTTTAAATTCTTTGCGAAATCTTCTTTCTTTTCTTCATAATTATCCAAAATGTCACTTAAGAACTGATAGAATGCAAGTCCTGTTGACTGTTCTTTTAAATAATATGATTTTGAATAATAAGACATTGCTCTAAGCATTGCAGCACTGTCACCTGTCTTTATTATTGAAGATTTCACTCTTGATTTTAATTCTTCAAGAATTTCTTTTAAACGCTTATAGTCATCAAACTTAGTTTCCAAAACAACTTCTTTAATCAAATCAAAAGTCTTTGGAATCTTGTCATAAAGCATCTTTGCGTGAACCTCGCCTGTAAGCATTGGTTCTCCTGTTTTCTTATTAACATAAATTCCTGAATCAAAAGCAAAACCACCTAAATCCAAATCAATTTCAGTATTAAGTTCTGTATAAGAATGCTTTTCAGTATCCATGTAACTTAACACAGGTTTCAAAAGTCCCATATAACTTTGATATTTTTCAGGCAAATCTGTACAGTCGAATACTATGTCAAGGTATCCTATTCCATTAGTAAACAGGTCGTTGTAAAGCATTGTTATGCCTTCTTTAGTTTCTGGTTGTCCAATGATTTTTCGTGGTTCTTTTCCTATATCCTCGATTTCAAGTAAAGGAATTTTTGCCAAATCTTCAGGTGATGAAGATGTTGTCTGATATTCTTTTAGTTCCTTTGTTTCTCTTATTATATTTTCAATTTCTTCATCTGTCATTGTACCTTTCTTAGCTTCCAATGAATCTTTTAACTGCTGTTCTTTCTTTTCAGTCAATCCTTTTTCAGGTGTTAATATTACCACTGATTTGTGAGTATTTTTTATAAAATATTCTGTGATTAATTTTTCAAAATAATCTGTGTCAATCATCTTTCTAAGTTTTTCAAAAACCTTGTTTGTTTCTAATAAAACAAAAGGATTGCTGTCATCATATAACCAGCTTGAAAGCATATTTATTCCAAAGATTAATCCCTTTGGTATTCTGCCAAAATCTGATTCTCTCACTTTAAATTCAAGGCTGTTTAATCCTGCCAAAAGTGCCTTTTTATCAAGACCTTCCTTTGCTAATTTTTCAAGTGTTTCATTTATTATTGTAATAAATTTTTCTTTGTCTGATTCATTGGCATATTTTGCGACAATGCTGTACATAGGCTGGCAAATATCGTCCTCATACTGACTATAAACATCTTTCCCGATTTTTGCATCAATTAAAGCCTGCTTAAGAAAAGCTCCAGGCATTTCCATAAGAACGTATTCCAAAATCTGAATTGCAGTATTTAATTCTACATCACTGCTATCGCCAATTACATAATTAACTGTAAGAACTGTGTTGTCTTCCAATGATTCACTGTCTGTAATTGCATAAGCCACTTTTTCTTCCTTTAACTGTGAAAAAGCAGGCTGTTTCTTTACTTCTGAATCAATTTTCAACATATCATACTTGCCAAGATATTCCTTGTCAATCCACTGAAGTCTTTCAACCATATCCATATCTCCATAAAGATAAATGTAGCTGTTAGACGGATGATAGTATTTTCTATGAAAATCCAAATATTCTTCATATGATAATTCCGGTATATTGTCAGGATTTCCGCCTGACTCATAACTATAAGATGTGTCCGGATACAATGAATGTAATGTTGCTCTATCCATTACGCCGTCCACTGATGAATAAACGCCTTTCATTTCATTGTATACAACTCCGTTGTAAGTTAATTCTCCATCCTTGTTTTCAAGTTCGTAATGCCATCCCTCCTGAAGAAAAATCTTCTTTTCATCATATATATTAGGATTAAAAACTGCATCCATATACGTTTCCATAAGATTCTTAAAATCCTTGTCATTATAACTTGCCACAGGATAAATTGTCTTATCCGGATATGTCATTGCATTTAAAAATGTGTTAAGTGACCCCTTAACTAATTCCATAAAAGGATCCTTAACAGGATACTTCTTCGAACCACAAAGTACTGTATGCTCGATAATGTGCGGAACTCCCGTATCATTATTAACAGGTGTTCTAAATCCTATATTAAATACCTTGTTATCATCATCATTAGCCAGAAGTACTATTCTTGCTCCTGTTTTCTTATGTTTCAGAAACCATCCTTCTGAATCAACTTCTTCTATATTTTTATGAAGAATCACTTCATATTCTTTTAAATTGCTTATCTGCTCATTTAAATTCTTTGCCTCTAAAGTCATTGCTTCCTCCAAAATTAAATCTAATACATTATATACTAACATATTTTGGTTCTTCTATCTAGATTTATACCTATATTGTTTAGTCGCAGATTTATACCTATATTGTTTAGTCGCAGATTTATACCTATATTGTTTAGCTATCGCAAATATCAAGTCTAATCGCATATAACACAAAAGGTGCATAGCATAAAGCCACGCACCCTTTGGTTGTTTGAAATATATATATTTATTATTCTAATTTTTAAAACAAATATCTGACCACTGACACTTACCACAAGTTTCTCTCATCTTACCTGAGTCTATAATGTTCTCTCTTATGGCTTTGGTAATATTTGACCATTTGGCACTGTTTCCTACAGTTTCAATTACTTTGTCATACACTCTCTTGTCATGTTGTCTTACAGAATCTTCATTCTCACATGCCCCACCCATATTATGTGGGCAATTCTTACATACATCATCTGTTCCTTCAACAATCTCAACCTGAGGATCTTCTTTTTCAAGTTTTTCTTTTATTGCTGCCATAGATGCAACAAATCCATCGCTGTATCCCTTGCCCTCAAAGAACTGCATACACAACATATGATGTGGTCTAATTAAGTATTTTGACATATTTCTTCATCCTATTAACAATAATTGTTGCTACTAATATTTTAACTAAATCAGGAATAATAAATGGTATTACACAGTATCCCAATGCCACTGTCAATGAAGTCTTCATTACAAACATAAACTGAATTGTTCCAATAACAAAACATACAACATCACCTAAAATCATAGCTACAACTGTAGCTCCAAGTTTTAACCATGTAGAACTCTTTTCAAAGAAATGAGTGATTATGCCAATAATAAGTGCAGTAAAAACAAATCCTGTTATGTAACCACCTGTTGTTCCAACAATAACTCCCGGTCCGCCTGCACCACAAAATACAGGTACACCAATAATACCAAGCAAAATATAAACTATAACTGCTAATGTTCCTCTCTTCGTTCCAAGTATGCCTGCTGTTACAAAAACACCAAATGTCTGTAATGTAAATGGTACAGGTCCTACTGAAATCTGTATAAATGAACATACAGTTATTATTGCTACAAATACAGCTATAAGAACCATATCCTGAACAGTTAAAAATTTCTTATTATTCATTTTTTATAAAAGGCATCAATTGAGTAATTAAATTTATGCCTATGTCCCTTCTAAATATTCTCTGAATATGCGCACTCCAACGTCACCATTGTAAGACAACGTTTTTCAATTGTCAACCTATTTTATTTTTCAGCTAACATTTTATTATATTCATCACAGTTTTCTTGAATATTTCCTTGTCCACATGGAACATGAACATTTTCATCTTTAATATCAATTCCATTGAATAAGTTTTTATACATAAAATAATGATAACTTTGTGGATGACTTGCATCTAATCCAAAATATTCATCTAAGTTATATGATTTAACATCTTTATATGATGTATGATTTTTTTCATGATCTTCTCTTAATAATTCATACATTCTAACAGGTGTAGATCCTGTAGCTAATCCTAAAATACTATTTGGTTTTTCCTTTACTTGATTAATAAAAATTTTTGCTGCTTCTTGGCTTGCTTCTTCATAATTTTCAACAATAATAACTTTCATTGCAAACTCCTCCTCGATAGCATCTTATCATGTCTAGACAAACAATTCAATAAATACTTGTTTTTTTTCTTAAAAAGTCCTTTCGTACAATGAAAATATCTTTATTTTTCAATAAAAATAGGTTAGAATTGGAATGTAAATATGGAGGTGTTTAATACTATGATTAAAGGTATTGGGGCTTCTAGTGGTATTGCAATTGCTAAAGCATACAAACTAGTTATGCCTGATTTAACTGTAACACAAAACACTGTAGAAGATGTTGCAGCTGAAATCAAAAAATTTGAAGATTGTATGGCTGAAACAGCTAAACAATTAGAAGCAATTAAAGAAGCTGCTTCTAAAAACTTATCAGCTGAAGAAGCTGCTGTATTTGATGCTCATCCATTAGTACTTCAAGATCCTGAATTAAAAACACAAGTTTTAGACAAAATCAATAATGAAAAATTATGTGCTGAAGCTGCATTAGATGCAGTTGCAAATAGTTTCATTGCAATGTTTGAAATGATGGATGATGATTATTTTAGAGAAAGAGCTGCTGATATTAAAGACGTTTCTCGTCGTTTATTAGCTAACTTACTTGGTAAACCATTACCAAACCCTGCTTTAATTGATGAAGAAGTTGTTATTATCGCTGATGATTTAACTCCTTCTGATACAGCACAATTAAATAAAAACTTAGTTAGAGGATTTGCTACTAATATTGGTGGTAGAACTTCTCACTCAGCTATCATGGCTCGTTCTTTAGAAATTCCTGCAGTTGTTGCTTGTAAAACAATTACAGAAGAAGTTAAAGATGGAGATTTAATTGTTCTTGATGGTATTGAAGGAACAGTTATGATCAATCCTGATGAAACAACTGTTAAAGAATATGAAACTAAACGTGCTGAATTCATCGCTTATAAAGAAGAATTAAAGAAATTAGTTAATGAAAAAACAATTACTACTGATGGACATCAAGTTGAATTAGTTGCTAACATTGGTTCAGCAAAAGATTTAGCAGGTGTTAAAGAAAATGGTGGTGAAGGTGTTGGATTATTCAGAACTGAATTCTTATATATGGAATCTGCTGAATTACCAACTGAAGAACAACAATTTGAAGTTTATAAAGAAGTATTAGAAGGTATGGAAGGTAAACCTGTTGTTGTTAGAACATTAGATATCGGTGGAGATAAAGAAATCGAAGCTATCGATTTACCAAAAGAAATGAATCCATTCTTAGGTGTTCGTGCAATCCGTTTATGTTTCCAAAGAGAAGATATCTTTAGAACTCAATTAAGAGCATTACTTAGAGCATCAGTTTATGGTGATTTAAGAATCATGTTCCCTATGATTGCTACTTTACAAGAATTCCGTAAAGCTAAAGGAATCTTAATGGAAGAAAAAGAAAAATTAGTTGCTGAAGGTGTTAAAGTAAGTGATACATTACAAGTTGGTATCATGATTGAAATTCCTGCAGCTGCTGTATTAGCTCATAAATTTGCTAAAGAAGTTGATTTCTTCTCAGTAGGAACAAATGACTTAGTACAATATACATTTGCAGCAGACAGAATGTCTTCTGGTGTAAGTTATTTATATCAACCATTCAATCCATCAATCTTAAACTTATTAAAACATGTTATCGATTCAGCACATACTTGGCATGATGTTAGCC
>ENA-OPAH01001689-OPAH01001689.1-human-gut-metagenome-genome-assembly--contig:-NODE-1689-length-13743-cov-3.211426_pt1 | contig 13743 bp, 10 predicted proteins | sample MGYA00241050_ERZ501416 | MGnify/ENA primary metagenome ERZ501416 (study PRJEB25962, sample SAMEA2042632) | human gut metagenome | biome: human gut; feature: human-associated habitat; material: faeces... | reverse complement strand
AGGCCCTGGGCTATCGGACCGTCTTCTGGAGCCTGGCCTATGTGGACTGGTACACCGACGACCAGCCCACGGCAGAAGAGGCGTATTCCAAGCTCCTCCCCCGCATCCACAACGGCGCCATCGTGCTGCTCCACTCCACCTCCCGCACCAACGCGGAGATCCTGGATGATCTTCTGACCCGCTGGGAGGAGATGGGCTTTACCTTCGCCTCTCTGGACGAACTGCCCCAGCTGTTCAACATTTTCCGCGGGGAGATGTCCGTGGTCGGGCCACGTCCGGAGCGTCCGGAGCTGGCGCAGCAATATGAGAAAACTATGCCGGAGTTCGAGTTCCGGCTTCATGTCAAAGCCGGTTTGACCGGCTATGCACAGGTCATCGGAAAATATGACACCCAGCCCTATGACAAGCTGAAGATGGACCTGATGTATATTGAAAACTATTCGATCTTTTTAGATCTGCGCATTGTCCTGATGACCCTGAAAACGGCGCTGTTCCCCGGCGAGACCAACGAGGAGGAACAGTCCCACGATGCGCAGGAGATGATGGTGCAGGAATCAATGGAGTCCGCACAAAATGATAAGAGCAAAGGAGATACCCCATGAAAGTAACTGCTGTGATTATGGCTGGCGGGCGTGGCGAACGCTTCTGGCCGAAGAGCCGTGTCAACTATCCGAAGCAATTCCTCTCGCTCACCAGCGACGGGGACACAATGATTCAAAAGACGGTGAAGCGTCTGCTGCCGCTGGTTTCCATGGAGGACATTTTCGTGGTCACCAACGTGAAGTATGCCGCACTGGTGCAGGAACAGCTGCCGGAACTGCCTGCGGAGAACATCCTGCTGGAACCGTGCTCCCGCAATACAGCGCCGTGCATCGGACTTGCAGCGGCAGTCATCCGCAAGAAGTACGGCGATGCCATGATGCTGGTGCTGCCCTCAGACCACCTCATCCGCTACGAGGAGATGTACGTGGATGTGCTCCGTCAGGCAGTCGCCGTGGCAGAGCGGGACGAGAATCTGGTGACCATCGGCATCACCCCCTCCTATCCGGAGACCGGCTACGGCTATATCAAGTTTGAGCGGGATGCCGATCTGGGCATGACCGGCGTCTACCGTGTGGAGTGCTTCAAGGAAAAGCCCGATCTGGAAACCGCCAAGCAGTATCTGGCATCCCACCGCTACCTGTGGAACAGCGGCATGTTCGTGTGGAAGACCTCTTCCATTCTCGCCAACATCGAGAAGCTCATGCCGGACATCTACGAGGGACTGGTGCGTATCGAGGCTGCGGTGGGCACGCCGGACTATGAGTGCGTGCTGGAAACCGAGTATCAGGCATTCCGCAGCGAGTCCATCGACTTCGGCGTCATGGAAAAGGCGGAGAACATCTACACCCTGCCGGCAAGCTTCGGCTGGGACGATGTGGGAAACTGGCTGGCAGTGGAGCGCATCAACCCCACCAATGAATACGGCAACTATATCGAAGGCGATGTCATCACCATCGGCACGAAGGCGAGCACCATCTGCGGCGGCAAGCGGCTCATTGCGGCAGTCGGCGTGGAGGATCTGATCGTGGTGGATACGGACGATGCCGTTCTGATCTGCGCCAAGGACAGCACACAGGACGTGAAAAAGGTCATCGAGAATCTGAAGATCTGCAACCGTGCGCAGCTGGTATAACCGGCGGGCGCAAGGCGTGAAGGGAAGAAAAAGGGCTTTTCCCCTTTGAAAATAGAAAGGAATACGATTATGGCAAAACATGCATTGATCACAGGTATTACAGGACAGGACGGCTCCTATCTGGCAGAACTGCTGCTGGAAAAGGGCTACGAAGTGTACGGCATCATGCGCCGCAAGAGCGTGGTAGACTACGGCAACGTAGACCACATCAAGGAAAAGATCCACTTCATCTATGCGGACATGACCGACGTCATCTCCCTGATCTCCGCAATGCGGATCTCTCAGGCAGATGAGGTGTACAATCTGGCAGCGCAGTCCTTTGTGGCAACCAGCTGGGAGCAGCCGCTGGCAACCGCAGAGATCGATGCGCTGGGCGTTACCAACATGCTGGAAGCCATCCGTGCCGTAAAGCCGGAGTGCCGGTTCTATCAGGCATCCACCTCCGAGATGTTCGGTCTGGTGCAGGAGATGCCGCAGACCGAAAAGACCCCGTTCTATCCCAGAAGCCCGTACGGCGTTGCCAAGCTGTACGGCCACTGGATCACCAAGAACTATCGGGAGAGCTATGGTCTGTTCGCATGCTCCGGCATCCTGTTCAACCACGAGTCCGAGCGCCGCGGTCTGGAATTCGTCACCAGAAAGATCACCAATGCCGTTGCACGCATCAAGCTGGGCGTGCAGGATTATGTGGAACTGGGCAACATGGATTCCAAGCGTGACTGGGGTCACTCCAAGGACTATGTCCGTGCAATGTGGCTCATGCTCCAGCAGGACAAGCCGGACGACTATGTCATCGCCACCAATGAGACCCGTACGGTACGGGAATTTGTGGAAACGGCGTTCTCCCACGTGGGCATCTCCATCGAGTGGCAGGGCAGCGGTGTGGACGAAGTCGGAATCGACAAGGCAACCGGCAAGGTCATCGTCAAGGTCAACAAGAAGTTCTTCCGTCCGGCAGAGGTCGATGTGCTTCTGGGCAATCCGGCAAAGGCAGAGTCTGTTCTGGGCTGGAAGCGTGAGATTCCGTTCTCCGATCTGGTCGCAAGAATGGTAAAGAACGATCTGGCTCTGGTAGAGCACGAGCTGAAGTGCCAGAATATATAACAAACTGTAGATGAAAATTCTGGAGCCTGTTTCGTATCTGGGCAAATTGCTGGTATGAAACAGGCTCTTGGAGCCTATTCAGAATCTGATCTCTATGGGAGAGGAGCGAAACGAAATTTGCGTATTGCATTTGATGTGCTGCCGCTGATCGGCTGCCGGATGACCGGCATCGGGTACTGTGAGGCAGGACAAATTCAGGCGTTGGCACAGCTGCATCCGGAGGACGAATTCCTGCTGCAATTCTTCTCCCGCAAGGATGAACACATCAAGATCGAACGGCTTGCCCCGTATCTGCGGGACAACATGAAGCCCCACTGGGCAAAGGCATCGGGCTATGTCTATCGGCTGGTGTCCAACTTCCTGCCCGTGTCCTACCGGCACTTTTTCGGGGACAGGGCGCAGGTCACTCACTTTTTCAACTACATCGTTCCGCCGAATGTGGCGGGAAAGAAGATCGTCACCGTGCACGACATGGTGTACAAGACATTTCCCGAGACGGTGCGGGGCAGAACCAAATATATGCTGGAAACCGGCCTGAAAAAGTCCATGAAGCGGGCAGACCGCATTGTGACGGACTCCGAGTTCTCCAAGCAGGAGATCATCCGCTATTTTCCCCAGTTCGCCGACAAGATTCGGGTGGTGTACTGCGGTGTCGATCAGGAGCGCTTCCATCCGGTGACGGATGCGGCGGCAATTGCCGCCGTCAAGGAGAAGTTCTCCATCGGCGGGGACTATTTCCTGTATCTGGGAACGCTGGAGCCGCGAAAGAATCTGGAACGGCTCATGGAGGCATATGCCCAGTTCGCCAACGGCAAGCACAATCCCCCCAGACTGGTGCTCGCCGGCGGAAAGGGCTGGCTGGACAGCGGCATCTATGAAACCGTGCACCAGCTGCATCTGGAAAAAGAGGTGCTCTTTACGGAGTACGTGCCGGATGCGGACATCTGCGCCCTGATGTGCGGAGCGCTGGCGTTTGTGTTCCCGTCCATTTACGAGGGCTTCGGCATGCCGCCGCTGGAGGCAATGGCGTGCGGTGTGCCCGTGCTCACAACCCATGCGGCATCCCTGCCGGAGGTCGTGGGGGAGGATGCCGTGGTGGTCGACCCCTATCAGGTGGACGCCATCGCCGGCGGACTGGAGCGGCTCTATACCGATGCGGCGCTGCGGGAGAAGCTGAAAAAGGCGGGCCCGCTGCGTGCGGCGAAATTCACGTGGGAGGCTTCGGCAAAGCAGCTCTATGCGGTGTATCAGGAGGTCTGCGGTGAGTGAGCAGGAACAGAAAAAACTGCGCATTTTGCAGGTAAATAAGGCATATTTCCCCCACATCGGCGGCATCGAAAGTCTGGTGCGCACGTTCTCCCGGGAACTGAACAGGCGTGCAGAAGTACAGGTGCTGGTGTGTCAGGAAAAGGGCAAGGGCGAGGACCGCACAGTGGAGGGTGTGCCGGTGCACTACGCCAGCAGTCTGGGCACGTATTTTTCCTGTCCGGTGTCCTTCTCCTTTTTCCGGAAGTTTCGGCAGATGGCGAAACAGGCGGATGTGGTCGAGATTCACATGCCCTTTCCCCTGGCGGATGCGGCGTGTCTGCTGTCGGGATACCGTGGGGCGGTGGTGGTCGCATGGCACAGCGATGTGGTGCGCCAGAAAAAACTCATGCGGCTGTACCGTCCGCTGCTGCTGCGCTTTCTGCGCCGTGTGGACTGCATCATTGTGGCAACGGAGGGGCACATCACCAGTTCCCCGATTCTGACGCAGTTTCGGGAGAAGTGCCGTGTCATTCCCTACGGCATTGACGTGGCAGCCTACCGGAACATTGCGCGGAAACCCATCCTGCGGCAGATACAGCGGAATCCGGAGACGGTGCGAGTCCTGTTTGTGGGGCGGTTTGTGTACTATAAGGGCATCGAGGTGCTGCTGCACGCTTTCGCCCAGGTGCATGGCTGCGAGCTGTTTCTGGTGGGACACGGAACGCCGGAGATGGAGGAGAAACTTCACAGGATGGCGGAAATGGCGCAGATGGAGACACGTGTGCATTTCTTAGGCAATCTGTCCGAGGAAGATTTGCGTGCGGCATTTGCGGACTGTGATATCTTTGTGCTGCCCTCCGTGGCGAACAGCGAGGCGTTTGGCATCGTGCAGCAGGAGGCGATGGTGTACGGCAAGCCCGTCATCAATACGAGTCTGCCCACCGGCGTGCCCCATGTCAGTCTGGACGGCGTGACGGGAATCACCGTGCCGCCGGAGGATGTGCCGGCGCTGGCACAGGCGATCCAGAAGCTGGCGGATGACAAGGCGCTGCGGGAGCAGTACGGCAGGGCAGCGGCAAAACGGGTGGAAGAAGAATATGAAGAGGCAGACGTGGTGGAAAAGGTCTATGCCACGCTGGCGGAATTTGCAGAAAGGCGGCGATTGTCATGAAGGCGCTGATTATCGGCGGCGGCGGATTTGTGGGGAGCTATTTGGCACGGCAGCTGGTGCAGGGATGTCACTGGGACACCACCGTGACCAAGCTGCCCCAGGAGGATGTTTCCGTGGAGGGCTGCGAGGCGTATAATCTGGACATTCTGGATCAGGATGCGGTGGAGGCGCTGCTGGTGCGGCTGCGTCCGGACGTGATTTTCCATCTGGCGGCCCAGAGCTCTGTGGCGTTCTCCTGGAAAAATCCCCAGAAAACCGTGGAGATCAACCTCTGCGGCAGTCTGAATGTGCTGGATGCCGTCCGTGCCATCGAGGGCTATGCGCCCCGCATTCTGCTCATTGGTTCGGGGGAGGAGTACGGAATGCTCCCGCCGGAAACGGAGCTGGTCGGTGAGGATACGCCGGTGCATCCGGGCAACCCCTACGCCGTGACCAAAGCAGCGCAGAACTGGTTCGGGTCGCTGTACGCCAGGGCATACGGCATGGAGATCGTCATGATTCGGGCGTTCAACCACGTCGGCCCCAATCAGACGCCCCAGTTCGTGGTGTCCGACTTCTGCAAACAGGCGGCGGAGATTTCGCTGGGACTGCGGGAACCGGTGATGCACGTGGGCAATCTGTCCGCCAAGCGGGATTTCACCGATGTGCGGGATGTGGTGCGTGCCTATGCGCTGCTGGCGCAGCACGGCCGTGCCGGAGAAACCTATAATGTGGGCAGCGGAACCGCTGTTGCCATTCAGGAGATCCTGACGCAGATCATTGCCCAGAGCGGCGCAGAGATCCAGGTGGAGATCGACCCCGCCAAGCTGCGCCCCGTGGAAATTCCTGTCATTCGGGCGGATATTTCCAAGCTTCAGCAGGACACCGGCTGGACACCGGAGATTCCGCTGGAACAGACCATTGCGGAAACGCTGGACGTGTGGAAACAGCAGCTGCAAAAGTAACGGAGAGGGAGGCATACCAAATGGAAACATTGGAAGAGGCACTGGAACAGGCAAAGAAAGAGTTGGAAGAGGAAGGTACCTACCGTATGCCGACGACTGCATATCCGGAGGAAGAGTGGGAGGAGCAGAAGGTCAAGGGCTGGCCCCGCCCGCTGCACATCTTCGGCGTGCGGCAGAATCAGGTGAACATGGGAACCGGCGCACGTCTGCGGGCGCTGGAGATTCAGAACCGTGCGCTGGAAATTCGCATGGAACGGCTGGAAGATTACATCAAGCTTCTGGTAGAGCGGGAGCAGACCATGATGGGACGTGTGGCTGCGGAGCTGAACGCCATGGAGTCCGATCTGGAGTCTATGCGTGCTGAGGTTAATGCCCAGTCGGCAAAGGTGCGCAAGTCCCTTGGCTCCGATCTCACTGCCATGCGGACGGACATCGACCGCCTGCGCCTTTCCACGCAGCTCAACTCCAACGCCATTGACCGCATTCTGAAAGGCCCGCTTTCCCGTCCGGAAACGCCGTCCGGTGATGCGGAATCGGTGGATATGTTGGAAAAACCAGAAAATCCAGATGTGAAAAAAGCATAAAGTTTGTGAAAATATAACAACGAATTTCAAGAGAGACGTACACAGGTATGCCGGCATCTTCGTGAGAGGATGCCGGCATATTTTTTGCATATTTTCTCGTGCGGATTGGCGAAAAAATCGTTTGAAATTTACAGATGCGATTGAAAATGCAGCAAAATGTGTTGAAACTTGTATAATTTTCACAAAATCACAGGAAAATTTTTTGGATGCAAGCCCCCTTGATTTTCGAGCAACAATATGATATAATAACTATATCAAACAAAATAGACAATTGCAACATAAATTTTCCAGATGTAAAATGTGAAAAGTCTGTTTTGAATTGAGAGATATGGAAAGAATTTCGAGGATAAAATGAGGTGACAAGGATGAAAACGATGAGAAAAAGAATTGCCGGCGCTGCCGTGGCAGCGGTGATGGCGGTAACGAGTACGATGACGGGTTTGTCCGGGCTGACAGCCGGTGCAGCGAATGCGGTCACCAGCTGGGGCGGCGGTGTGCAGTCTGACGACGTGACGCTTCTGGTCGGCGAGAAGAGCGCACTCCGTGGGGCAACGGTGGCGGAAACCCTTGCCAATGCCAACAAGACCTACGTCCTCGGCATTGCCTCACAGTTCTGCATATTTCTGGAAGACGATTTCAAATCCCATGATTCCGATGCAGAGGGACGTATTGCCGTAGGTGGCGGCGCCAATCTGTCGCCGTACATCGGCTGGGATTATGAAGTGGGCAAAGGCGACTATAACACCGGCGAATCGCTGGAGAGCCTGCTGGGAGACAGCGGTTATGCCCATCTCATCATCAACAACGGACCGGTGCGCCAGCTGAACACCGACAACAGACAGATCTTCTGGATCGGCGACGGCGTGGACATGAACGATACCGATACGAACTACCGGAAATACGGCTTGTATCAGGATGCGAAAGACCAGTTCTTCCAGTCGTCGGACTTCTCCGTGGCAGACCAGTTCGCACTGCTCCAGAAAAACAGCCAGAAGCTGAGCCGCCAGAAGGCGACAGGCACGTTCTCCGTCAGCGGCGATACTGCCACATTCACGTATACCGGCAGCGCATCCACGGCGGAAGAGGTGGTATTCACCCTGACACCGGAGGAGTGGGCACAGTATCAGGAGTGCATCTACGTCAAGTATGAGAACATTCCAGCGCTGAAAACGCCCCGCACCGTCGTCGCCAATGACGGCAGCACTACCACTTGGAACAACTCCTACATCGTGGTCAATGTCGCCGGAAGCGGGGATGTGCACATCTCGGATATCAACCACGAAAACGGGCAGAAGTTCACATACATCAATGATGTTGCCGTGGGACGTACCGGTCCCTTGGATGATGACCAGAAAGATAACAACCATCCCGGCGTAACCAGCCTGCTGTATAACTTCTACGAGGCATCACGGGTCGTGCTGGCGAACAACTTCCAGGGAACGATTCTGGCACCGCTGGCGGATGTCACAGACGAGTGGACACTGGAGGGCAGAAGCGATTCCAACCACAGAGGCCACCTCTCCGGTGCGCTCATCGCCAAGAGCTTTGACGGCGGTACAGAGTTTGGCTACCGTCCGTACACCGGCCCGTACAGTCTGCTTTCTGTAGATACCGGCTATACCGTGGATCTCCGGAAAGTGGATGCCAAGGGCAACCTGCTGTCCGGCGCAGCTCTCGTGCTGTATCAGAAGCAGGCGGACGGTCAGTGGGATGCGGTGGACGCCATGGTCACCGAGAATTTGCAGGCGTCCTATAACGCACAGTTCGACATCGGCGAGGAAGATCCGGATGCGCCCGTTACGCTGAAACACGAGTACTACATCGCCGAGGAGGACGCACCGGACGGCTACCGGAAATCCGAGATGCGGTATTACATTGACTATGAGGAAACCTACGAGGAACAGGATGGTCTGATCGTTCCGACGGAAGTCCGTGTCACCATGTATCCGGCGACCACGGACCACCAGAAGCCCCAGACCGGCGGTGTCACCTATGTGGTGAATACCGCATATACCATCGCTTCCGGCGAGATTCAGGAGAAGCAGTTCACCTGTGACGGCACGACCTACACCCTGACCAGGGACGGCGACAGCTGGAAATACGGGGGCAATGTCCTCTCGACAGAAAACCGATTTGACGACACCACCATTCCCGGTATGCGCATCGACACCGAGAACATGCTGATCTATCCGCCGTTCAAGGCACCGCAGCAGCAGCCCGCCGTCGGACCGGCATCCCATGATACCGTTCCAACGATTGCGAACCAGCAGGGACTGACCATTCAGAAGAAGGACAGCGAAGGCACTCTGCTGGAGGGCGCAATCCTTTCGCTGAAAAAGGTTCAGGACGGCACGGAAACGGCAGTTGCCGGATTTGACGGAACACAGGCAAATCAGACGCTGAAAATCGGTCTGAACGATTTGGCAGACATCCACGTTGCCGGCGCCAGCCAGAACCCCTACTATGTTCTGGAGGAGATCGCAGCACCCTCTGCGGAATACGAGCTGGCAAAGCCCATCTATTTCTATGTGACTGAGGAAAACGGCGTATATACCGTGCACACCACTGAGGCTGAGGTGAATGGCAAGCCGGATTGGAGCAAGGCTGCTGCCAGCACAGATACCGTTGTCACCATGATCGACATTCGTATCACCGGCGCAAAGGTAACGCTGCAAAAGGTGGACAGCGAGAGCGGCGATGTGATCCCGGACGGCAGCGCAGAACTGGCGCTGTACCGTGCGTCCGATGACGAAAAGGTTTGCAGCTGGAATGGCGAGAAGTTGGTGGACGGCTATCTGGAGCCCGGCATGTACTACATCGTAGAAGCCAAAGCGCCGGCAGGCTATGAGGATACGCTGGTGGGACAGAAGATGTACTTTATTGTCAACAGCGACTATACCATCACCGTGGGCAGACCGTCCTATGTGGAGTCGACCAATCCGGAAAGCGATGCGGAAAAATATTTCGGCGATGAGTACAGCAATATGCCCATTACCAAAATCGAAGTAGATGTCAGCGGTATTCAGGGTGATTCCCATGAGATCCAGTTTAAGCCCACTGGCGATGCGATGGCAATGCAGAAGGATATCTCCGAGGGGACGAACACCTTTACCGGAGATGGCATTGCATTCGGCGAGGGCGGCAGAATGAAAGTCACCTACTGGAACGCAACGATTCAGGCGATCCGGTATTATATGGACATCGAGGACAACGTATCGGCAAACCTGAAGGTAATTGACGGCGATACCATTCGTATTCAGGTGCCTAACGAAAAGGCAGAAACTGCTACCACAACGACGACGACTACTACCACCACTACATCTACTACGCCAGCGACCACCAGCACAACTGCCACATCCACCACGCCGACCACTACCACCACAACAACGACGACAACTACTACCGCCACGACAGCCGCCACAACGGCGACAACAGAAGCAACCACGGAAGGAACTACCACAGAATCTACCACCACGACAACAACCACCACCACCACGACTACTACCACCACGACCACAGCAACTTCGACCACAGCCACCACGGCAAGCTCTGCCGGCCCGACCACGGCTTCTACCGCAGAAACCACTGTGACCACTACCCAGAGCAGCGCCGGTCCGACAATGACCACGACTACAGAAACTACGACATCTGCCACCACGACGACCACAGAAGCGACCACCACCACAACAGAAACAACTGCTACCACAACAACAACAACAACGACCGCAACGACCACGACAACCGCAACTGCAACAACTACTACCACCACAACGACAAAGGCAACAACCACAGAAAAAACGACCACAACCACGACTACCACAGAAACAACAACCACCACAACAACGAAGGCAACTACGACCACGACAACCACGACAACTACCAGCACTACTGCGCAAACTACGGCAAGCTCCGCTGGTCCGACCACACCGACAACCACCACAACCACCACCACAACGACTACAACCGCAACTACCGCAAAAACTACCACAACGACCACCGCTGCAACTACCTTTACCACCGCCGTGACCATCACCACGACTACTACGGCAGAGGAGACCACGACTACGAAACTTACCACGACTACCACGACCACCGCAGCTGCGACAACCACCACAACAACCGAGGAAACTACGACAACCACCGAAGAGACGACCACCACCGAGGAAGAAACCACTACGGAGGAAACGACGACCACAACCGTGACCACAACGACCACCATCGTGGTTTGCAAGCAGGATGCAGAGGGCAATCTGCTGGGCGGCGCTTCGCTTCAGCTGACCGCCGAGGATGGCACTGTAACAGCTGCCTGGATGTCGGAGAACGGCACGCCGTACCTGCTGCCGGAGCTGACACCGGACTGCATCTACCAGCTGTCCGAGCTGGAAGCCCCTGCTGATTTCGCACTGGCAGAGCCGATCTACTTCCGCCTGACCGGAGACGGCATGCTCCAGCTCCTGAACATCACAACGGAAGCGGATGGCACCTGGACGGTGACCGTCGTGGCAGAGCTCACGGACGGCAGAATCGTTATGGTTGACGCATATCTGGGCACGGGCACACTTGCCACGACCACAACCACCGAGGAAACCACCACGACCACCGTCGAGGAAACCACCACCACGACCATGCGCCGGACGGATTCTGGGAACGGGGAACAGACTCCCACCACCACAACCACGGCAGAAACCACGACCGAGGCGGCACAGACCACGACCACCACGGGAACGGCAGCTTCCACCACGGTAAAGCGTTCCACCGCTGGCGGAGGAACGGCGGGAAGAACCACGACCACGAGAAGCAACGGCGGCTATTCGTCCGGTTCGTCCGGCGGTTCGTCCTACCGCAGCACACCCGCAGTCAGCAACTCGCCCAAGACCGGCGACCGCAGACTGACCGTGCTGCTGTCCAGCAGTGCAGTGCTGCTTCTGCTCATGGCAGCAAGCCGGAAGCGCCGGTAACAGCGGGGCGCACGCTGAAAAAAGTGTGCCGTGAACAAACACCATAAAAATTCGGCCGCAGGAACGGAAAAATCGTTTCTGCGGCCGCTTTTGGCTGTAAGGGCTCTGTAGTATTTTCGGACGGATTTTTCAGCGTTATGGGCAGAAATTCCACATTCCATTTTTGAAAATTTGGGTAAAGCGTCTGCAAAAATCTAAATTTGTAAATCTTTTGTAAGAATTATGCTTGACAAAACCGGCGAAATACGGTATAATAGGAACAAAGCAATTCCGCAAAACAAGACGTTTCGGAGGATAGAAACATGGGAATTTTTTCGAGAATCGGTGATCTCCTGAAGGCAAACATCAACGACCTGATTGATCGTGCAGAAGATCCGGAAAAGATGGTAAAGCAGATCATCTCCGACTTGCAGAAGGATGTCCAGCAGTCCACACAGGCGCTGGGCAAGGCAATGGCAAGTGAGCGGATCGCAAAGCGGCAGTACGAAAATGCAGTAAAGACTTCCGCAGATTGGGAAGCTAAAGCAAAGGCAGCACTGGCTGCCGGCGATGTAGATCTGGCAAAGAAAGCTCTCTCCCATAAGGTGAGCGCAGATGCCGAAGTGGAATCTTATCAGAAGATGTACGAGCAGATCGCTGCCCAGACCGCACAGATTCGGGAGCAGGTGGAAACCCTGAAAAGTAAGCTGGAGGAGGCAAAGAGCCGTCAGGCAATGCTGGTGGCACGCTCTCAGATGGCAAAGACGCAGAAGAATCTGGCACAGACTGTGGGCGGAATGGACAGTTCCAGCGCACTGGATAAGTTCGACCGGATGGAACAGAAGGTGACCCAGCAGGAGGCAGAGGCTGCGGCATTCAGCGAGATCGCAGGCAGCGATTCTGCGGATGCAAAGACCTTTGAACAGCTCCAGCATGATATGGATGTGGATACTGAGCTGCAGCGTCTGATGTCTGAGATGGGTCAGACGGAAGGGAGTGCGATGTAATCATGGCAAAGAAATCGAAGCGGTCATCGCTGCTCGGTCTGCTTTTGGCGGTGGTTACCATTGCGGTTGCCGTTGCCGGCATTGTCTACGCCATTTCCACACGCCGCCGGCATGTGGATGACGCAAAATGGAGCGATTATGACGAGTGCGGCATGATCTGAGCCGTGCAACAAACAAAATATAACGCAGAGCGGATGCAGCGGAGGGCTGCGTCCGCTTTTTGTCGGACAAAAAGTGCGGTTTTTTCCAGGGCTCTGCCAAAATCCATTGCCTTTTTCGAAAAACTATGGTATAATACAGATAAGTTTTTCGAGAACGCAGCCACGGCCGGAGAACGCCGTGCTGCGCTGGGACAAGTTGCTCTGGAAAGGAGAACGGAAGTATCATGAAGGGGAATAAAATCGTATTGGATTTGGAATTCACACCGCTGCGGGATCCGGATTTGCAGGCAGTTGCCGGCAATGAGATCATCGAGATCGGTGCTGTGAAGCTGGACGAGGAAAACCGGAAGCTGGACAGCTTTCAAACCTACGTCAAGCCGCAGTACAGCGATATTCCGTACCGCATCACGCAGATCACCGGCATCACCAAAAAAACAGTGGAAAAAGCACCGCAGTATGCCGAGGCGATGGAACAGTTTGCGGACTGGATCGGCAGCGATGTGCGCAGCCGGTTCTATACCTGGAGCACCAGCGATCAGAACGTGATCCTGCGGGAGGCAGATCTGAAGGAATTTCCGCTGCACGATATGTTCTATGCGCACTGGGTGGATCTGCAGCGAATCCACCAGCGGATGTACGGCTTCACCCGTCCCATGAACCTAACCAACGCCCTCGGTTCCATGCAGATCTACTTTGAGGGAACGGAGCACGGCGCACTGGCGGACGCACGGAATACGGCGGAGATCCTGTGCAACCTGAGCAGCATCCAGGGCGTGCATGAGCGCATCGAGAAATCCCACATTACATACAACAGCGCCTCCTCCCACGGCTTCACCATGGGAATGGTCATCCGAAAGAAGTAAGAGCTCGTGTTCATAGGCGTCTATCTACGTCTTTTCGGCAAATTTTGTT
>ENA-OPAH01001683-OPAH01001683.1-human-gut-metagenome-genome-assembly--contig:-NODE-1683-length-13795-cov-2.452766_pt1 | contig 13795 bp, 7 predicted proteins | sample MGYA00241050_ERZ501416 | MGnify/ENA primary metagenome ERZ501416 (study PRJEB25962, sample SAMEA2042632) | human gut metagenome | biome: human gut; feature: human-associated habitat; material: faeces... | reverse complement strand
ATGTATATGCTTACGCAAAATTATTTGCAGAAGGAAAAGTAAGCAAAGACCAGAAGATTAATGTTGTAGTTCCTACAGGAAATTTTGGAAATATCTTAGCAGCTTATTATGCTAAGAACATGGGACTTCCAATTGATAAGTTAATCTGTGCATCAAACGAAAACAGAGTATTATATGATTTCTTTACAACAGGTGAATACGACAAGAACAGAGAATTTATTCTTACAAACTCACCATCAATGGATATTCTTATTTCAAGTAACCTTGAAAGATTGATTTATAGAATTGCAGGAGATGATGCGGAAGCTAACAAGAAGATGATGGAAGAACTTTCAAAAGACGGAAAGTATTCTATTACACCTGAAATGAAAGCTAAATTAGCTGACTTCTATGGAAATTATGCTTCAGAAGAAGAAACAGCAGCAATCATTAAGAAGATTTATGAAGAAACAGGATATGTTATGGATACTCATACAGCAGTTGCAGCATCTGTATATGAAAAATACAAGAAAGAAACAAAGGATGACAATGTAACTGTAATTGCTTCAACAGCAAGTCCATTCAAATTCACAAGAAGCGTAATGAATGCTATTGATCCAAAATATGATTCAATGGGTGACTTTGAATTAGTTGATGAATTATCTAAGATTGGAAATGTAAAAGTTCCTAATGCTATTGAAGAAATCAGAAATGCAGAAATCAGACATAACAACTTATGTGAAGTAGCAGGAATGAAGGATATCGTAAAGAAATTCTTAGGAATGTAATGAATATAAGAAGATAAATATAAGCTGTGGCACAGTGCTTGTTTTAAGGCATTGTGTTCACAGCTTTTTTTATCTTCTTGAATTGAAATCGATTTAATAGTACAATAATAAAGACTATGGTTACAAAAGAGTTTAGGAGATTATTATGGGAATATTAGAAGCAATACTATTAGGAATTATTCAGGGGATCGCAGAGTTCCTGCCAATTAGTAGTTCAGGACATTTAGCAATCTTTCAGAAATTGTTTGGAATGGATGAAGTAGGTATATCATTTGATGTTTTTCTTCATATAGGAACATTGATTGCAGTTTTTATAGTTTTCTGGAAAGATATTTTAAGACTTTTTGTAGACGGAGTAGGAATTGTAGCAGATTCATGTGTTAATGTTTACAGATTTTTTAGAAGCAAGAATAAAAAAGAACCTGTAGAATACATAAGGGTTATAAGAACAGCATATAGAAAGTTCGCACTTCTTGTAATTGTGTCAACTATACCAACAGGAATTATTGGATATCTTGGAAAGGAATTAGTAAGCAACGCAAGTGATACGCTTATTATTCCGGGCATATGCTTGCTTGTTACAGCAGTTTTACTTTTTATATCAGATCAGATGCCTGACGGACAGAAGACACCAAAGAATACAAGTTATTTTAATGCAGTATTTATGGGAATCTGTCAGGGAATAGCAACATTGCCGGGATTATCACGTTCAGGAACAACAATTGTTGCAGGACTTTTATGTGGATTAAGAAGAGATTTTGTAGTAAAATATTCATTTATAATGTCTATTCCGGCTATACTTGGTGCAGCAGTTTTAGAAATTCCTGATATGGGAAAAGATATGGCAACAACAGGTGTGGCATCATATGTAGTGGGAATGATTGTTGCAGCAGTTGTAGGTTACATATGTATTAAGACTATGTTAGTAGTAGTTAGAAATAAGAAATTTAAGTATTTCTCATATTATTGTGCAGTAGTAGGTTTGGTAGCCATTATTGCATCATTTGTAATTAAATAATTAGATTTAAATTACAATAGAATTACAATAAGAAGAGAATAAGAGGAATAAGTAGAAATTAAAAACGAGGTGTGAAAAGTGGCCAATACAACATCAAAGAGTAATGGCAAAAAATCAAATACTAAAAAGGCTACAGCTAAAAAAAAGACTACAAATACAAGAAATAGTAGTTCAACCAGTGCTAAAAAAGCAGCAGAAACAAGAAGACAAAATGCAGCCGAAAGAAAGAGAAAAGCTGAACTGGCAAAGAAAAATGAAAAAATCGTTAAGGAAGTGTATCTCTGGATTTTTGTGGCAGTTTCACTTTTACTTTTTTTAAGCAATTTTGGAATTTGTGGAATTGTGGGAAATACTCTTAGAGGTGTAATGCTTGGGGTTTTTGGCTCAATGGGATACGTTTTTCCAATTATACTTGTAATAGTAGTAGGACTAATGGCGTATAATGAAGCTAACATTTTAGTTGTTTCAAAAATAATAGGATTTTTATTATTTTTTATGGATGGGACATTATTGTTCCACTTAATAGCGTATGGTAGTGATAACGATAAATATTCACATTATTACAAAGTTGGTGCAGCTAATGAGTTTGGTGGAGGCTTTATAGGAAGTGTCTTAGGGAAGACATTACATTCATTATTAGGATTAACAGGCGCTTATATTATTGCAATAGTATTGCTTATGATTTCAGTTGTGATTTTAACAGAGAAGTCAATTATGTCTGTTATTAAAAAGAATGGCGAGAAAGCTTATAAGAGTGCGAAAGAAGAAGCCAATAATAGAAGAGAAGAGAACAATCTTATTAGGGAACAGAGACGTCTTGAAAAGAAAAAACAGAAGGCTGTTGGAGTTAATTTCAAAGACACAACAATTGAGCCTGAAGCTGCTGAAAGTGGCAAAGCTGAGGATAAGAATCAGGATGTTCATGAGATACATATAGAAGGTATTGATGAGCAGCCACTTAAAGAGATGGAACAGGATCCTGTTACATATACATATGAAGAAATGGCAGGAAACAAGCAGATTAAGATTGAAGGATTGGATGAGCCTGAACCTATGGCATATGAGCCGGAAGAGAGTTACAATTCAGGTGAAGAAAGTTTGAATGATGAATCTGTTTTAAATGGAGAATTTGTTCCAAAAGAGAGAATTATTGTAAGCCAGTCTGCAAAGGATGCAATGAAACGCAAGCCATATGGAATGGCACAGGCTACATCAGGAACAGGGGGAACATCAGGAACAAGTGTTTCATCATGTGCAAATGCTACAGCCGGACAGAGTGATGCAGTGATTGATTTAGAGGCTGAGAATATGCAACAATCAGGTGTAACAGCACAGACGGAGGTAAAGAAAAATTCTTCCGAAGGAAAAATAATAGCACCAAAGAAGAAAAAAATGAGCTACAAGAAACCGCCATACAAGTTATTGGCGGACAATCCTGGAAGTTCTAATGGAACAACAAAGGCTGTATTAATGCAGACAGCTAACAAGCTTAAAGAAGTTTTGACTAATTTTGGTGTAAAAGTTGAAGTTACTAATGTAAGCAAGGGACCTTCAGTTACAAGATATGAATTGCAGCCTGAAATGGGAACAAAGGTTAGCAGAATAACAGGTTTGGCTGATGATATTAAGCTTAATATGGCAGCAGCAGATATTCGTATTGAAGCGCCAATTCCGGGCAAGGCAGCAGTGGGAATTGAAATACCTAACGACAGCAGAGATACAGTGTATCTGAAAGAGTTACTTATGTCTAAGGAACTTAAAGAGCATAAATCTAAACTTGCTTTTCCGGCAGGTAAGGATATTGCAGGACGAGTTGTTGTGGCAGATATTGCAAAGATGCCACATATGCTTATAGCAGGAACAACAGGCTCAGGTAAATCAGTATTTACAAACTCAATTTTAATGAGTATTCTATATAGAACAACACCTGAGGAAGTACGAATTATTGTAATTGATCCTAAGGTGGTAGAATTTCAGGTATATAATAAGATTCCACATTTGTTGTACGATGTTGTTACAGATCCAAAGAAGGCTGCCGGAATTTTAAATTGGGCAGTTGCTGAAATGACAACAAGATACAAGAAATTTGCCAATATTGGAGCAAGAGACATTTCAAGCTATAATGCCAAAGTGGAAAGTGGCGACTATTCAGAAGATGAACAGGTTGAAAAAATGCCTCAGATTCTTATTATTATAGATGAGTTGGCTGACCTTATGATGGTTGCTGCAAAAGAAGTTGAAGAGGCAATATGTCGTCTTGCACAGCTTGCAAGAGCAGCGGGAATCCATATGGTTATTGCAACTCAAAGACCTTCTGTTGATGTTATTACAGGTCTGATTAAGGCTAACATCCCATCAAGAGTAGCATTAACAGTTGCATCAGGTACGGATTCACGTACTATTATTGATATGAACGGTGCAGAAAAGCTTTTAGGAAACGGTGACATGCTGTTTTATCCTGCAGGTTACGTTAAACCTGTAAGAATACAGGGAGCTTACGTCTCAGAAAAAGAAATTTCAGATACCGTTAATTATATAAAAGAGCATAGTGGTGAGGCAGAATATGACGATACCATTGATGCAAAACTTACAACGGATCAGGAAGCAATGGCAAACGGAGGAGAGTTAGATCCTTATTTTGCCCAAGCAGGAAGATTATGTATTGAGAAGCAAAAAGGTTCTACAAGTATGATTCAAAGACAGTTTAAAGTTGGTTTCAACAGGGCTGCAAGAATTATGGAACAGCTTTATGATGCAGGAGTTGTAGGACAGGAAGAATCAAACAAACCAAGAAAGGTTATTATGTCCATTGAAGCCTTTGAGCAAATGGTTAACGGTGGTCAGTAAGCAAAAATGATGTTGTGAAAGAGAGGAAAAAAGATGAAGACTGATATTGAAATCGCACAGGAAGCTGAAATGATGCCAATTAAGAACGTGGCAGAACAGTTAGGAATTACAGAAGATGACATTGAATTATACGGAAAGTATAAGGCAAAAATTTCCAATGAATACTATGAAAAAATCAAAGACAATGAAGATGGAAAACTGATTCTTGTAACAGCAATTAACCCAACTCCTGCCGGTGAAGGAAAAACAACTGTAACAGTTGGACTTGGAGAAGCTTTTGGTCAGTTAAATAAGAAAGCAGTTATCGCGCTTAGAGAACCATCACTTGGACCATGTTTTGGTATCAAAGGTGGAGCAGCAGGTGGCGGATATGCACAGGTTGTACCAATGGAAGATATGAACCTTCATTTTACAGGTGACTTTCATGCTATCACATCAGCTAATAACTTATTGGCTGCAATGCTTGATAACTCAATTCAGCAGGGCAACGTATTAAACATTGATCCTAATCAGGTTGTTTGGAAGAGATGCGTTGACATGAACGACAGAGTTTTAAGAAACGTTGTTGTTGGTCTAGGCAGAAAAGTAGACGGAACAGTAAGAGAAGACCATTTTGTAATTACTGTTGCGTCAGAAATTATGGCAATTCTTTGTCTTGCAACAAGCTATGCAGATTTAAAAGAAAGATTAGGAAAGATTATTGTTGCATACACATATGACGGACAGCCTGTTACAGCAAAAGACGTTAAGGCAGTTGGCGCAATGGCAGCACTTCTTAAAGATGCAATGAAGCCTAACATTATTCAGACATTAGAGCATACACCGGCATTAGTTCACGGTGGACCTTTTGCAAATATTGCTCACGGATGTAACTCGGTTAAGGCTACAAAGACAGCATTAAAGATGGCTGATTATGTTATAACAGAAGCAGGTTTTGGTGCTGATCTCGGTGCTGAAAAGTTTATGGACATTAAGTGCAGAAAAGCAGGTCTTAAGCCTGACTGTGTTGTATTAGTAGCAACAGTTAGAGCATTAAAATACAACGGTGGAGTTCCAAAAGACCAATTATCAGAAGAAAATCTTGACGCATTAAAGAAAGGTATTGTAAACCTTGAAAAACATATTGAAAATCTTCAGTTATTCGGAGTTCCTGTAGTTGTAACATTAAATCAGTTTATTACAGATACAGAAGCAGAATATGAATATATTAAGAATTTCTGCGAAGAAAGAGGATGCGAATTTGCATTAGCAGAAGTTTGGGCTAAAGGCGGAGAAGGTGGAAAGGCATTAGCAGAAAAAGTTATTGAAACTATTGAAAACAAGCCATCTAACTATGCACCTCTTTACCCTGACGATATGTCAATCAAAGAAAAAATTGAAACAATAGCAACAAAGATTTATGGAGCAGATGGTGTTACATATTCTCCTGAAGCCGAGAAAGCTATTGCAAATATTGAGAAAATGGGATACAAAGAATATCCTGTATGTATGGCAAAGAACCAGTTCTCATTCTCAGATGATAAGACTAAGTTAGGAAGACCTACAGGATTTAAGATTAATATTCGTGACGTTTATGTTTCAGCAGGTGCAGGATTTGTAGTTGCATTGACAGGTAGCATTATGACAATGCCTGGTTTATCAAAATCTCCTGCAGCATTTGGAATAGACTTAACAGACGATGGAAAAATCACAGGGTTATTCTAAATTATACAAAAGTGGAGGAGCCTTTTAGGCAATAAATAAATGACAAAAATTATAGACGGAAAACAGATTTCATTAGACATTAAGAATGAATTAAAAGAAAAGGTTGCAAAATACAAAGAACAGGGAATTGAGATTACTCTTGCAGTAGTAAAAGTAGGAAATGATCCTGCATCAGCAGTTTATGTTAGAAACAAAGAGAAAGCTTGTGAATATGTTGGCATAAAGTCAAAGACTTTGGCATTACCTGAAGAAACAACAGAAGAAGAGCTTTTAAATGTTGTTAAGGAATTAAATGAAGACAAAAATGTTAACGGTATTTTAGTTCAGTTACCACTTCCTAAACATATTGATGAAAGCAAGGTTCTTCTTACAATTGACAGCACAAAAGATGTGGATGGTTTTCATCCTGTAAATGTTGGAAAGATGGTAATAGGTGAAGATACATTTTTACCTTGTACACCTGCTGGAATTATTGAAATGATTAAAAGAGCAGACATTGATATTGAAGGTAAGGAATGTGTGGTTATTGGAAGAAGCAATATTGTTGGAAAACCAATGGCTATGTTAATGCTTAAGGAAAATGCAACAGTTACTATTGCGCATTCAAGAACTAAAGATTTAAAAGAGGTTACAAAGAGAGCAGACATTATTGTGGCAGCAATAGGAAAAGCTAAGTTTGTAACAGCAGATTACGTGAAAGAAGGCGCTGTTGTAATCGATGTTGGAATGGACAGAGATGAAAATGGTAAGTTATGTGGTGATGTTGATTTTGAATCAGTTTCAAAAGTGGCATCAGCCATTACACCTGTACCTGGTGGCGTAGGACCAATGACAGTAACAATGCTTTTGGTAAACTGCTTAAGAAGCGTTGAACTAAACAAATAAAATTTTTGAGCCTGTCGAATATGATAGGCTCAAATAGCTTATACAAGATTAAAAATATTTGAAGGGAGGTTTAATGAGAATATGAAGTTTGCCAATGTCATTGTAGACATTTCACACGAAAAGTTAGACCGTCCCTTTGGATATATTATACCTGATGAATTGGAAAAAGAGATTACGGTAGGAACCGCTGTTACCATACCATTTGGTAAAGGCAATAGGCAGATAAAAGGCTATGTAATTGAAATAACAGACCAGCCATCTTTTGACATATCAAAAATGAAAGAGATTATGGCAGTTGAAGAGGGAGCAGCCAAGGTTGAAAGTCAGTTAATTAATTTGGCTTATTGGATTAAAGAAAATTACGGCTCCACAATGAATCAGGCATTAAAAACTGTAATACCGGTAAAGAATAAGATTAGAAATATTGAAAAAAAGACAATAGTATTAAATTTGAACAGTGAACAACTGGAAGAAAAAATAAAACAATATAAAAAGAAAAATGCAAAAGCAAGACTTAGGTTGTTAGAAGAATTAAAGATAAACAACAGAATGGCAAGAGAGCTTGTGGTAGATAAATTAAATGTTTCACCAAGTACTCTTAAGTCAATGGAACAGTTAGGGGACATTGTAATTGAGAAAACAATTAATTACAGAAATCCTATTGAATTAAAAGAACAGCCTGAATATGACATAGTTCTTAATGAAAATCAGAGAAAAGTTTCAGAAGCAATTAAGGAAACAATGGATTTTAAGAAAAAAGACAAAGTGAATGTGCATCTTATTCATGGAATTACAGGAAGTGGAAAAACAGAAGTTTATATGGATTTAATAGATTATACTATTAAAAAAGGCAAATCAGTAATTGTTCTGATTCCTGAAATTGCCCTTACATATCAGACTGTAATGAGATTTACAAGAAGATTTAAAGAAAAGGTATCAATAATAAATTCAAGGCTGTCATCAGGAGAGCGTTACGACCAGTTTGAAAGAGCGAAAAATGGTGACGTAACCATAATGATAGGCCCAAGATCAGCTTTGTTTACGCCTTTTTCCAATTTGGGATTAATAGTAATAGACGAAGAACACGAAAGTGCTTACAAAAGTGAATCGGTTCCTAAATATCATGCTATTGAAGTGGCGCAGAAGAGAGCATATGACACAGGTGCAACAGTGGTTTTAGGCTCGGCAACGCCATCTCTTGAATCATATTATAAGGCTAAGAATGGAACCTATATTCTTCATAAGTTAACAACAAGAGAGAAAGGCAATCTTCCATCAGTATCAATTGTAGATTTAAGGGAAGAGTTACAGCAGGGAAATAAATCTATTTTCAGTAATAAACTTCAAACATTAATTAATGACAGATTAGAGAAAAAAGAGCAGACAATGCTTTTTATTAATAGAAGAGGATTTGCGGGATTTGTTTCCTGCAGGAATTGTGGAAAAGCAATAAAATGTCCTCATTGTGATGTTACACTGAAACTTCATAATAACAAGAAGCTAGTGTGCCATTATTGTGGCTACACAACAAAGCTTCCAACCAAATGTCCTGAATGTGGTTCAACATACTTAGGAGGATTTGGAATAGGAACTCAAAAAATAGAAATGCTTATAAAACAGTTATGCCCTACAGCAAGAGTTCTCAGAATGGATGCGGATACAACATCAACTAAGGGTAGTCACGATGAAATCCTGTCAGTCTTTGCCAATCATCAGGCAGATATTTTGGTTGGAACGCAGATGATAGTAAAAGGGCATGATTTTCCTGATGTTACTTTAGTTGGAGTGCTTGCAGCAGATATGTCTTTGTATGCATCAGATTATACTGCGGCAGAAAAAACATTTCAGCTTTTATGTCAGGCAGCAGGAAGGGCAGGCCGTGGTAAAAATCCGGGAGAGGTAGTAATACAGACTTATGCACCGGATAATTACAGCATAATAGCTGCAAGTCACCAGGATTATGATGAGTTTTTTGAGCAGGAAATAGTTTATAGAAAGCTTATGGGATATCCGCCGGTTGCAAACATGGTATCGGTTTTGTTACAATGTTCCGGGGAATCAGAGCTTGAAATGGCTACAGAATCAGTGGTTCAATTAATCAGAAAAGTAAAAGAGCAGAAATATAATGAACTGTTCGTAATCGGACCGGCTGATCCGCCTGTTTCAAAAATAAATGACATATATAGAAAAATCATATATTTAAAAAGTGATAATAGAGTACATCTTATAAGAATAAAGGATTATTTAGAATATGTAATAAATAGTTCACAGAATTTCAAAAATATTAATGTACAATTTGATTTTAAAGCATAGATATGCAGAAAGGAAGATAAAATGGCAATAAGAAATATTAGAGAATTAGGAGAACCATGTTTAAGAAAGATTTGTAAACCTGTTAAGGAAGTTAATCTAAGAACGAAAATCTTAATTGGGGATATGTTTGATACAATGTATGAGGCTAACGGAGTAGGACTTGCAGCACCCCAGGTGGGAATCTTAAAAAGAATATTTGTAGTTGACTGTGGAGATGAAGAAGGTAATTCAGTACCATATGTATTTATCAATCCTGAAATTATTGATAGAGAAGGTGTTCAGACAGGATACGAAGGATGTCTTAGCGTACCGGGCAAGTCAGGTATGGTTCCAAGAGCACAGAAAGTAAAGGTTAAGGCTTTTAATGAAAATATGGAAGAATTCGAAATGGAAGCAGAAGGTTTACTTGCAAGATGTATTCTTCACGAAAATGACCACTTAGATGGAATTGTTTATGTAGACAAAGTTGAAGGAAAACTTTATGATAATTCAGAATTGTATCCTGAGGAGGAACAGTAAGAATGAAAATAGTATTTATGGGAACACCTGATTTTTCAGTTCCGGCATTAGAAGAACTTGCAAAAGTACATCAGGTGGCAGCAGTTGTAACACAGCAGGATAGACCAAAGGGCAGAGGTCACAAGATGCAGTATACACCTGTTAAGGAGAAAGCATTAGAATTGAATATTCCTGTTTATCAGCCTGAAAAAGTAAAAAATCCTGAATTTGTGGATATACTAAGAGAGATAAATCCTGACGTTATAGTTGTAATAGCTTTTGGACAGATACTTTCAAAAGAAATATTAGACCTTCCAAAGTACGGCTGTATCAACGTTCACGCTTCATTATTACCTAAATATAGAGGAGCAGCACCAATTCAGTGGGCTGTAATAGATGGCGAAGAAGAAACAGGCGTTACAACAATGTACATGGCAGAAGGACTTGACACAGGAGACGTAATAGACACAGCAGTCATAAAATTAGATGAAAAAGAAACAGGTGGAAGTCTTTTCGACAAGCTTGCAATAGAAGGTGGAAAATTAATAGTTGAAACATTATCAAAACTTGAAAATGGAACAGCCACAAGAACCCCACAGGATGATGAAAAATCATCATATGCAGGAAAGATAACAAAAGAATTGGGGCAAATCGATTTTACAAAACCGGCAGTTACAATAGAAAGATTAATTAGAGGACTAAACCCTTGGCCAAGTGCATACACAACACTAGATGGCAAAGCCATGAAAGTATGGGATGCAACAGTAGAGGAAGGAAACGTAACAGAACAACCCGGCGAAATCGTAGAAATCGCAAAACACTATATAAAAGTAGCCACAGGAGAGAATTATTTAAAGATAAACGAAATTCAACTTGCAGGCAAAAAGCGAATGCCAATGGATGCGTTCTTAAACGGATACTCTATTAAAGAAAATATTTTGGGGGTATAATATGATAGCTAAAAACTATAACGCAAGCACGCTCCCGCTGCCTTCAGCTCGTAGCGGTACTAAGAAGCTATGGTAGCTTCGCTACCCTACCTTCTAAGGACCGACGGCTTCAGAGCACTTTCTATTAGAATTTTCAGCCGAGGGGTTGGAAGTACAACTCTGCCAAAAGCCTAAATTTCCTTCACTATTTGGATTATCAGTGTCGGCACAAACGCAAGCCCCAGTATTTCCAATATGTTTACTGTCGTAAAGTCTGCTATTTCAAATAACCCGTGTAATTGTGGTACAAACAATACTATTGATATGAATGCTATTCCTGCCACAAATGCCATTATTTGATATGGATTTGTTTTCAGTTTTAATTTTCTTATGCTTTCTTTTCCTCTGCAGTTAAATCCGTGGAATAGTCTGGCTATAGTTAGTGTTGCAAATGCCATTGTGGTAGCAAGGGCTGTATTTGTTTTCAATCCAATGTAGTATGCTGACATTGTTGCTATTCCTATCAATGCTCCCTGCAATATTATTTTTATTATAAAGTATTTTGTTAGGATTCCTTCTTTTGGATTACGTGGTTTTTCTTTTAATAACGAATCATCTGAAGGCTCCATTCCTATTGCTATTGCCGGAAGTGAGTCTGTTAGAAGATTTATAAACAAAAGGTGTATTGCTGTAAATGGCATTGACAGTCCTACAATTGATGCATATAAAACACACAATATTCCTGCCATATTTCCTGATAATAAAAACATTATGGCATTTTTTATGTTTCTATATACATTTCTTCCGTTTGCCACTGCTTTTATTATTGTTGCAAAATTATCATCTGCTAATATCATTGATGAGGCGTCTTTTGAAACTTCCGTTCCGGTTATACCCATTGCCACACCTATGTCTGCTTTCTTTAGTGCCGGTGCATCGTTTACACCGTCTCCCGTCATTGAAACAACATTGCCGTGTTTCTGCCAGGCTTCAACTATTCGTATTTTATTTTCAGGAGAGACTCTGGCATAAACTGATATTCTATTAATTTTTTCATATAATTCCTCATTTGACATTTCATCAAGTTCCAAACCTGTTACTGCCAAATCTCCATCATTATAAATTCCTATTTTCTTTGCTATTGCTATGGCTGTGGTTTTATGGTCGCCTGTTATCATAACTGTTTTTATACCTGCTTCTTTTGCTTTTTGTACAGCTTCAACTGACTCCTCTCTTGGTGGATCAATCATCGCAATTAAGCCTAAGAAAATAAAATCTTTCTCATTTTCAATTGTCAAATCCTCATCTGCTTCTTTGTAAGCAAAAGAAAGAACTCTTAATCCCTGATTTGAGAATTTCTCATTAACTTTTAAGATTTCTTCTATGTCACTTTGAGAAATTTCTCTAACCTGATTGTTTTTTCTTATTTTTATGCATCTATTAAGCAAAACATCCAAAGCACCTTTTGTAAGAACTGTTTCCTTGTCGTGTAATTTACATTTTACACTCATTAATTTTCTATCTGAGTCAAAAGGAATCTCCTGCAATCTTGGAATTGCTCTTCTTACATCTTCTTCATTTAACATTTTTTCGTTAAAATCATTATTTTCAACTGTACTATCTTCAAATTTCTTACATCCATCATTTCCAATTCTAAAATTTTCGACTTTTATATTTCTGAACATTTCAAGTAAAGCATATTCTGTAGGATCACCTATACCTTTTCCGTCCACTATTGATGAATCATTACTTAATATTGCATTATATACAAGGTCTCTGTGTAATTGATTTTTCAAATCAAGCTGGTTAGGACTTATAATATCTCCGTCCACATAAACCTTTTCAACTGTCATTTTGTTCTGTGTTAATGTACCTGTTTTATCCGAGCAAATAACAGATACACAGCCCAGACTTTCAACTGCTTTCAGGTCCTTTATTATGGCATTTTCAGAAGCCATCCTACCTGTTCCTATAGCCTGCACTATTGTTACTATTGAGCCTAATGCCTCCGGTATTGCTGCAACTGCAAGTGCCACTGCAAACATTAATGAATCTATAAGGCTAACATTTCTAATTAAGCATAAAACAAAAACTACCGCAGAAATAATCATAATTCCAATTGCCAGTCTTCCGCTAAACTGATCAAGGCTTTTTTGAAGCGGTGTTTTTCTTTCTTTAGCTTTATTCATTAAGCCGGCTATTTTTCCTATTTCTGTATTCATTCCTGTTTCCGTAACAAGAACTTCCGCCCTGCCATAAACTACAAGGCTTCCTGAATAAACCATGTTAACTCTGTCTGCCAGTGGAATATCACCTTCTAATGCTTTGTCTGTTTTCTCCACATTGGTTGATTCCCCTGTAAGTGAGCTTTCATTAACCTGCAAAGAATAATTATTGATTATTCTTCCATCTGCAACTATTAAATCTCCTGCTTCCAACACTAAAATGTCACCCTGCACAACTTCCTTAGAAGGTATTTGAATTTTAATACCATTTCTCATTATCTTTGCACTTGGAGAAGATAGTTGTTTAAGGCTTTCTAAAGACTTCTCAGCTTTAATATGCTGTACTGTTCCAAGAATGCTATTCATTATAAGCACTGCAATTATTACAATTGTACTTTCAGGGTTTTCAGAAAATGCAGATATAACTGCAGCAATAATAAGAATAATAACAAGTAAATCACAGAACTGGCTTAAAAATACCTGTAGCACACTTTTCTTCTTTGCTTCCTCTAATAAGTTTTCTCCAACCTTTTCTCTTATTTGTAAAACCTGCTCATCGCTTAATCCTTTCTCTGTAACGTTCATTTTTTTCATAAGTTCGTTAGAATC
>ENA-OPAH01001682-OPAH01001682.1-human-gut-metagenome-genome-assembly--contig:-NODE-1682-length-13804-cov-2.893810_pt1 | contig 13804 bp, 5 predicted proteins | sample MGYA00241050_ERZ501416 | MGnify/ENA primary metagenome ERZ501416 (study PRJEB25962, sample SAMEA2042632) | human gut metagenome | biome: human gut; feature: human-associated habitat; material: faeces... | reverse complement strand
TAAAAGTATTAAACTGCGTGAGGGGGCACCAACGTATATGTTTTACGATGGACCGCCAACTGCGAACGGAAAACCGCATATTGGTCATGTGCTGACCCGTGTTATCAAAGATATGATTCCGCGTTACCGTACAATGAAAGGTTATCGTGTGCCGCGTAAAGCCGGATGGGACACGCATGGTTTGCCGGTTGAGCTGGAAGTAGAAAAACTGTTAGGTCTGGATGGAAAAGAGCAGATTGAAGAATATGGTATGGAACCATTTATCAATCAGTGTAAAGAATCTGTTTGGAAATACAAAGGTATGTGGGAAGACTTTTCCGATACCGTAGGTTTCTGGGCTGACATGGATGACCCATATGTCACATATGATGACAATTATATTGAGTCTGAGTGGTGGGCATTAAAGGAAATCTGGAATAAAGACCTTTTGTATAAAGGATTTAAAATCGTGCCTTACTGCCCTCGCTGTGGTACACCGTTGTCCGCACAGGAGGTTGCGCAGGGATACAAAACCGTAAAAGAGCGTTCTGCTATTGTCCGCTTTAAGGTGACAGGTGAGGATGCCTATTTCCTTGCGTGGACGACGACACCTTGGACTCTGCCAAGTAACGTGGCTCTTTGTGTAAACCCGAATGATACTTACTGTAAAGTAAAAGCAGCAGATGGCTATACTTATTATATGGCGCAGGATCTTTTGGATACGGTACTTGGTAAACTGGCAAAAGATGATGAGCCGGCTTATGAAGTATTAGAAAGTTTCCCGGGAACCGCATTAGAGCATAAAGAATATGAGCCTTTGTTTGCCTGTGCCAAAGAGTGTGCTGATAAGCAGAACAAAAAAGGATTTTTCGTAACCTGTGATACTTACGTTACGATGACTGACGGTACCGGTATTGTTCATATCGCACCGGCATTTGGTGAAGATGATGCCAATGTGGGAAGAAACTATGACCTTCCTTTTGTGCAGTTTGTAAATGAAAAAGGTGAGTTGACAGAAGAGACTCCATTTGCAGGCATTTTCGTAAAGAAAGCGGACCCTGAGGTATTAAAAGACTTAGATGCCAGAGGACAGTTGTTTGATGCACCGAAGTTTGAGCATGAATATCCACACTGCTGGCGCTGTGATACACCGCTGATTTACTATGCAAGAGAATCCTGGTATATCCGTGAAACAGCAGTAAAAGACGATTTGATTAAAAATAACAATACTGTAAACTGGATTCCAGAGTCAATTGGAAAAGGACGTTTTGGAAACTGGTTAGAGAATATTCAGGACTGGGCAATTTCCCGTAACCGTTATTGGGGAACTCCATTAAACATCTGGGAGTGTGAAGGATGTGGACATCAGGAATGTATCGGCGGAAGAAAAGAACTGGCAGAGCGTGCCGGCGATCCGAAAGCCGCTGAGGTAGAACTCCACCGTCCATACATTGATGAAGTAACCTTTACCTGTCCGGATTGTGGAAAAGTTATGCACCGTGTACCGGAAGTAATCGACTGTTGGTTTGACTCCGGTGCGATGCCATTTGCACAGTATCACTATCCATTTGAAAATAAAGACGTGTTTGAGAAACAGTTCCCGGCCCAGTTTATCTCCGAGGCGGTTGACCAGACACGTGGATGGTTCCATTCACTGATGGCAGAATCCACTTTGCTTTTCAACAAAGCACCTTATGAGAATGTAATCGTTCTTGGACATGTGCAGGATGAAAATGGACAGAAGATGCGTAAGAGTAAAGGAAATGCCGTAGATCCGTTTGATGCTTTGGAAAATTATGGAGCAGACGCAATCCGCTGGTATTTCTATGTAAACAGTGCACCATGGCTGCCGAACCGTTTCCATGGAAAAGCGGTTACCGAGGGACAGCGTAAATTCATGGGTACACTGTGGAACACATATGCCTTTTATGTGTTGTATGCGGAGATTGACCAGTTTAATCCAACCGAGCATACATTAGAATATGATAAACTTTCAATTATGGACCGCTGGCTTTTGTCCCGTCTGTATTCGACGGTTAAAGAAGTTGATGAGGACCTTGACAGCTACAAAATTCCGGAGACCGCAAAAGCACTGCAGAGTTTTGTGGAAGATATGAGTAACTGGTATGTGCGCCGCTGTCGTGATCGTTTCTGGGCAAAAGGCATGGAGCAGGATAAAATGAATGCCTACATGACTTTGTATACGGCACTTGTAACAATCAGTAAGGCAGCAGCTCCGATGATTCCATTTATGACCGAGAGCATTTATCAGAATCTCGTGTGCAATCTGGATTCAAAAGCACCGGAAAGTATTCATTTGTGTGATTTTCCGAAAGTTAAGGAAGAATGGATTGACAAAGAACTTGAGACACAGATGAAACAGCTTTTGGACATTGTTGTTCTTGGCCGTGCATGCCGTAATACAGCAAATATCAAAAACCGTCAGCCAATTGGAAAAATGTATGTAAAGGCAGAAGGCGAATTGTCCGATTTCTATAAAGAAATTATCGCAGATGAGTTAAACGTAAAAGAAGTTGTATTTACCAATGATACAAAAGAATTTACGACATATCAGTTTAAGCCACAGCTTCGTACTCTTGGACGTCGTTTCGGAAGCCGTTTGAACGAATTGAAAGAAGTGCTTGCCGGATTAGATGGCAATGCTACGATGGATGCGTTGAATGCTTCCGGTGAAGTGACTGTTACGGTTGGCGGCGTAGATGAAGTGCTGGCAACAGAGGATTTGCTGGTAGAAACGGCACAGATGGATGGCTATGTGAGCGAGGAAGATCACGGTATTACCGTTGTATTAGATACAAACCTGACACCGGAGTTAATCGAGGAAGGATTTGTGCGTGAGGTTATCAGTAAAATTCAGACCATGCGTAAAGATGCCGGTTTTGAAGTGGTTGACCATATCCGTGTTTACGAGCAGGGAAATGATAAGATTAAAGAAATCATCAAAGCAAATGAATCTCAGATTAAAGCCGATGTTTTGGCAGATGAGGTTATTTTGGATAAAGTAGAAGGTTACACCGCAGATTGGAAAATTAACGGTGAGGCTGTTACACTGGGTGTTACAAAAGTGGAAGCGTAACGAAGAGTTTGTTACAGAAAGAGAGGTAATTTATGGCATTTGTAACGGAAAAGGAAAAGAAAAAGGAATTGAAGAATAACATTTCGAACTACATGAAATTGTTGTTCCGCCGTTCGGTTGAAGAGGCAACTCCACAGCAGTTGTTTCAGGCAGTTTCTTATGCAGTCAAAGATATCGTAGTTGATGACTGGATGGCAACGCACAAAGCCTATGAGAAAAAGGATGTGAAGACAGTTTACTATTTGTCCATGGAGTTTTTGATGGGCCGTGCACTTGGTAACATGATTATCAATCTTAAAGAGGACAAAGTTGTACGCGAGGTACTTGACGAGATGGGTGTAAACTTAGACTTGCTTGAGGATGAAGAGCCGGATGCAGCTCTTGGTAATGGTGGTCTTGGACGTCTGGCAGCCTGCTTTTTGGATTCCTTATCTACACTCGGTTATCCGGCTTATGGCTGTGGTATCCGCTACAAATATGGTATGTTCAAGCAGAAAATCGAAAATGGTTTTCAGATTGAAGCACCGGATGACTGGTTAAAAGATGGTAATCCATTTGAGATGAAGCGTCCGGAATATGCCGTTGAAGTACGTTTTGGCGGTTATGTAACGGTAAGAAAAGACGAAAAGACCGGAAGGGATCGTTTTGTACAGGAAAATTATCAGTCCGTAATGGCAGTGCCTTATGATTTGCCGGTTGTCGGTTACGGAAACCATATTGTAAACACACTTCGTATCTGGGATGCTGAGGCAATTGATACGTTCAATCTGGATTCTTTTGATAAAGGTGATTATCAGAAGGCAGTTGAGCAGCAGAACCTTGCCCGTACCATTTGTGAAGTACTGTATCCAAATGACAACCATATGGCAGGAAAAGAACTTCGCTTGAAACAGCAGTATTTCTTTGTATCGGCAAGCGTGCAGCGTGCGATTATGAAGTATATGGAAAACCACAATGACATTCATGGTCTTCCGGAAAAAGTATGTTTCCAGTTAAATGATACCCATCCAACGGTAGCGGTACCTGAATTGATGCGTATTTTGTTAGATGAATATGGTCTTGATTGGGATGATGCGTGGGATATCACAACTCGTACCTGTGCTTATACAAACCATACAATTATGGCAGAAGCATTGGAGAAATGGCCGCTTGAGTTATTCTCCCGTCTGCTTCCTAGAATTTATCAGATTACCGAGGAAATTAACCGTCGTTTCCAGAATGAGATTCAGGCAAAGTACCCGGATAATCAGGATAAAGTAAAAAGTATGGCAATTATTTATGATGGTCAGGTCAAGATGGCACATCTTGCTATCGCTGCCGGATTTTCGGTAAATGGTGTGGCAAGGCTTCATACGGAAATTTTGAAACATCAGGAATTAAAAGATTTCTATGAAATGATGCCGGAGAAATTTAATAACAAGACAAATGGTATTACACAGCGTCGTTTCCTGCTTCATGGAAATCCGAAACTTGCTGCATGGGTAACAGACAAAATCGGTGATGAGTGGATTACAGACTTGTCTAAAATTGATAAACTTTCTGTTTTTGTGGATGATAAAAAAGCACAGCAGGAATTTATGAATATCAAATTCCAGAATAAAGTTCGTCTTGCGAAGTATATTAAGGAGCACAATGGTGTTGAAGTAGACCCTCATTCGATATTCGATGTACAGGTAAAACGTCTGCATGAGTACAAACGCCAGCTGCTTAACATTTTGCATGTTATGTATTTGTATAATCAGTTGAAGAAAAATCCGGGTATGGATATGTATCCTCGTACTTTCATTTTTGGTGCGAAAGCTTCTGCCGGATACCGCCGAGCAAAGGCAATTATCAAACTGATTAACAGTGTTGCTGACGTAGTAAACAATGACGCTTCGATTGAAGGAAAAATCAAAGTTGTATTTATTGAAAACTACCGTGTGTCCAATGCAGAAATTATTTTTGCCGCTGCCGATGTATCAGAGCAGATTTCAACTGCAAGTAAAGAGGCATCCGGTACCGGTAATATGAAATTTATGTTAAATGGTGCACCGACCCTTGGAACAATGGATGGTGCCAATGTTGAAATCGTAGAAGAAGTGGGCGAGGAAAATGCTTTCATCTTCGGTCTTTCCTCACAGGAAGTAATTGATTTTGAGCATAATAACCAGTATGATCCGAAAGAAATTTACAACATGGATTCGGATATCCGTGCCGTGCTTACCCAGTTGATCGATGGAACATATTCCCCTGAAAATCTTGAATTGTTCCGCGAGATTTACAATTCTCTGCTTGAGACAAACGGCTATGAGCGTGCGGACCAGTACTTTATTTTGAAAGACTTCCGTTCTTATGAGGCGGCACAAAAGAAAGTAGAAGAAGCATACCGCGATGAGGAGCGATGGGCGAAGATGGCAATGCTCCAGACTGCTAAATGCGGTAAATTCTCTTCCGACCGCACCATCGAAGAATATGCGAAAGAGATTTGGCATTTGGAGAAAGTTACTTTGTAATAAAATTGAATAAATCATTTTAAAATCGAACATACTATCATCAAACAATTTTTGTGAGGTGATAGTATGTTTTTTAAACAAAAAGGATTCTATATATCATTAGCCTGTGGCATTGCTGCAATTGGTGCCTTTGCGGCGTTATGCATCAATATGAACCGCAGTGAACAAAAGGAGCCGGTGGCTTTGGCGAGTAATCCCCCGCAGGCGACCGCGGTGGCAACACCGGAGACGAAAGAAGCGTCCAGCAATCATGCAAATTCCGAGGTAAAAGAAAAGAAAACAAAAAAACGTAAGAAAAAATCTGTACAGACCAATGCAAAACCTGCGAAAAAGCAATTATCGTTTAATCAGGAAGAGGGCCTTTCCTGGCCAATAAAAGGCGATGTGCTGATGGAGTACAGTGCAGACAAAGTGGTATATTTTAAGACGCTGGCACAGTACCGCACAAATCCGGCACTTCTTTTAGAAGCCAAAGAAGGAATGGATGTAAAAGCGAGTGCGGATGGTATCGTGGAATCGGTGGAAACTTCTGAAGAAACCGGTCGTACGGTTTCGATATCAATTGGTGATGGTTTTACCGTTGTTTATGGACAGTTAAAAGATATTTCTGTAAGTAAAGGTGATATGGTTTCGGAAGGACAGGTCCTCGGGAAAATTGCAGAGCCGACAAAGTATTATAAAGAAGAAGGAACAAACCTTTATTTTCAAGTGAAGGAGAATAAAACCGCGGTAAATCCGATGTTGCTGCTTAAATGAGTGTGCCGAATATATCAAAAACGATGCGTTTATCATCATGGCAGGGAACTTCTTTTTGTGTTACTATAAATGCAATATAATAACTATATAATGTAAAGGAGGAACTGCCATGAAACAATGGAAACGAGTTAGTGGGGTTGTTTTATCGGGGATTTTAGCTTTGTCAATGACACTTGGCGGGATGACAGCGCCGGATGCAGGGGCAAAAGCGAAAAAAGCAAAATTAAAGACAAAGAAAATTAGTGTTACAGTAGGAAAGAAGAAAACAATTAAAATTGTAAAAAAGAAAAAATCCTGCAAGTACACATTTAAGAGTAACAAGAAAAAGGTTGCTAAAGTATCGAAAAAGGGTGTTGTGACCGGTCAGAAGAAGGGGACAGCCAAGATTACGGTAAAAGAAGTAAAAAAGAACGGGAAAACGAGAAAACTTGGAACTGTTAAGGTAACGGTGACGAGGAAAAAAGGACCGGATAAAAACGTAGTAAACACGACAAAACCTACGGCAAAGGCTACTGCGAAAGCAACAGAAAAGCCAAATCCGGCACAAACAACTCCGACACCGGTTGTAAAAGGCACATCGGTAAAAGTGTATACGGACGAAATTAAGGATTCTAATTTAATTGCTGAGGCTGATGGATTTGGACATATGCCAACACCGGAGCCGACCAAATCAGCAGATGCCACACCGGAACCAACGCCGGCAATGCTTGTTAATGCGGACATGGAAAAGGGCGAATATGAGCCAATGGCTTCTCGTGGTTCAGCTTCTATTTCAGTTGTTGATGATGGAGCAAATAACACAAAGAAAAGCGCTAAAGTAACAGGACGTACAGAAGACTGGCATGGTGCTTCAATTGATGTTTCTTCTTTGGTTGAAACAGACAATGAATATGCGATTTCTTTTTATGCAAAGCAGGAAACAGGCGAGGATCAGAAATTGGATCTTTCCGTGCAGTATGTAGGGGATGATGAGTCCACTCATTACGATTCAATTACGTCCGTTGAACTTTTGGATTCTACATGGACAAAATGTGAGGCAACTATGAAGGTGCCGGAGCACACGGGAACGATCTTGATTTACTGGCAGTCTGTGTACCAATCCAATAATGATATGGACTTTTACCTGGATGAGGTAACCATGACAGGAGTTGCCAAAACAGCGGATAAAGATGCAGGCGTTCCGGATCTTAGTACAGGACTTGTTAAAGGAAAAATCGGCAATCCGATTATGACTTCCCGTTTGACGGCAGATCCGTGGGCGATGGAGTACAACGGAAGAGTGTATGTTTATGGAACAAATGATTCCCAGCAGTACGAGGCAGCAGCGAATGCAGATAATAACTACAGCAAAATTAAATCATTGAACTGCTATTCTTCTGCCGATATGGTGAATTGGACAGATCATGGAACGATTGCAGTATCCGGAAACAAAGGAGCTGCGAAATGGTCGGCAAATTCATGGGCACCTGCAGTATGTCATAAGAAGATTAACGGCAAAGAGAAATTCTTCCTGTATTTTGCGAACAACGCAAGCAGTATTGGTGTATTGACGGCAGACAGCCCAACCGGTCCTTGGACGGATCCGATTGGCAAACCAATTATTGACCGCTCCATTACCGGCTGTGCAGAATCTGAAATTGGATGGCTCTTTGACCCTGCAGTTTTGGTTGACGATGACGGAACCGGCTACCTTTATTTTGGTGGTATTGGTAATACCGATGGGAAGAAAGAAGACTTTATCCGCAATCCTAAATGTGCACGAGTTGTAAAACTTAGTGACGATATGACTAGTGTAGATGGGGATGCAAAAATGATTGATGCACCATTCATGTTTGAAGATTCCGGTATTAACAAAATCGGAGATAAGTATTATTACAGTTACTGCACAAACTGGACCGGAAGCATTGATGGTGTTGCCATTGACCGTGCAGACTGCCCGGCGGCAAACATTGCGGTAATGGTAAGTGACAGCCCAATGGGTGACTTTAAATATGTTGGCTGTGTTTTGAAAAATCCGGGTGCATATTTTGGAGTAACCGGTAATAACCATCACTGTTTTACAAAGTTTAATGGTAAACTGTATGCATTTTATCATACGAAGAAAGACACAATAGCAGTCGGCACGAAACAGGATTACCGTACGACTTATGTAAATGAGTTAAATCTTGGTGACAATGGAGATTTTACAAATGCGGATGGAACGATTGCCGATACAAAGATGACAAAGACCGGTGTATCATCGGTTGGTACAATCAATCCTTATCAGACGGTTGAGGCAGAAACATTTGCGATGGCAGATACGGTAGGAACTGTTATTAATAATGAAAAAGCGTCCAACGAAGACTGGACCGTAAATTATTCCGTATACAATGGAAAGATTGGTGCTTATATTGGTGTGGCGGATGTTGATTTTGGAACGGATGGAGCATCTGAAATTACCATGAAACTTGGTGATTCCACATCGGATTCTTACCAGACGGTTACAAAGAAACTCGGTAAAAAGCTGACAGGAAAGCATACCATTTATTTTGAGTTTGATGCACTGGATGTTCGTATGGATTCTTGGAGCTTTAAAAAGTAATAGTATTGTTTTGTAGATGTATAAAAGGACAGCATACCATAAAAGATTGTGGTGTGCTGTTCCTTTTGTGTTGCTATAATTCAAAAGGACATGTTATAATAGCACTAATAGTTGAGGAGGTGTTTAATACATGTTTCGAATTATATATGCAGTCGAACGTGAATGTATGCCGGAGGGGTTTGAGGATAATCTTGTATTTGCTGAAGGTGAGTATGAGATGATGTTGTTTGAAAACGATACGATGATAGAAGTGGATGGCGAGATGCGTCCATACCCGGCACATACCGGAATTATTTATAAGCCCGGCCAGAGAGTTCATTATCATGCGAAAGAAGGAAGATTAACATACACATGGATACGATTCGATTGTGATGAGCCTTTGTTTGCCGAAGGCTATGTGCCGTTTGGAGTTCCTATTTTCTGTTCAAATTATGACTATTTTCTTGTTTATTGGCATATGGTTGCCTGCGAGAATTATTGGCACAGTAAAAGTGAAGAATATATTATTTCGGATTTAATGCATATTATTTTCCACTGGTTTCATGATTATGCATTTCCTAAGCAAGGCTCCAGGTATCAGCCGCTCTTAGAAAAACTGCGCGGGGATATTTATGCACATCCGGAATATGACTGGACGTTGGAAATGATGGCAGAGCGGATAAATCTAAGTCCACGCTCGCTTCAGAAAGTGTATAAAAATTTTGCAAATATTTCATGTATTTCAGAAGTGATTGAGAGTCGGATGATTCGGGCAAAGATGCTTTTGGTTCGAAGTGACTTTGATGTTGGTGAGATTAGTATGCAGTGTGGATATCGCAATGTAGAGCATTTTTGCCGCCAATTTAAAAAGCATGAAGGATGTTCTCCAAGCCATTATCGTAAAGAACATTTGGTTCAGCCGTAAAGTGTGCATGATAAATCAATTTTCGTTCAAGATATATCATGGATTTGCTGCAGGAAGTGAGTTATACTAATACTCAAGTAAATCAATATTTACTTTCCCTCAAAACAAACTCTTATAACTAAAAATACTGTCATTGTGAAAACAATGGCAGTATTTTGCTTTTTTGGGGTTTTGATGGAAAAGTCAAAAAGGAGGAATCAGAGCATGAGAAAAAATGTATTTCGTGCAAAGGGGCTTACACTGTTATTAACAGCTGCCCTGCTTGTGCCGCAGATGTCGGGCGTATCTGCTGATGCAAAAGCAAAAAAACCAAAATTGAGTAGAACAAAGGTTTCCGTTACAGTGGGGAAAACAAAAAAGGTGACAGTAAAAAATGCAAAGAAAGTTACTTGGAAAGTAACAAAAAAAGCAGCCAAAATTGTTAAACTCACAAAGAAATCCAAAAAGGGAGCAACAATTAAAGGTTTAAAAAAAGGAACTGCAAAAATTTCCGTTCAAATGAAGAATGGAAAGAAAAAAGTGAAAAAGACGATTACGGTGAAAGTAAGCAGTGCCAAAAAAGTTGTTGTTACCGCAGAACCGGCTAAGACCACAAACAAACCGACAAACGGTTCAACGAATGGTCCAACAAAAGAACCGGTAAAAGAGCCAACAGCGACACCGACTGCAACATCAACAACAGAACCGTCGGCAGAGCCAACTTTAACACCGACACCAATGCCACTTCCGGATCTTGGTGAAAACGATGTTAAAATTGACCTGACAAAAGAAAATGAATACGGTCAGAATTCAGTATTGGAAGATACCATTACTTATTATGAAGGAAATGGTGTAAGCTATACATCGACCGGAGAATTTAGCGGTGGTGGTGTAGCATACTGGACCAATGCAGACAAGTCCGGAATTGATTTATCCAAATACAAATCCATTCGTATTGTAGCGTCATCAGATGCAGCAGATACACCTGTTGTTTGTGAATTGCTTAAGAGCAATCCGGCAAATGTATGGGGTGGTGGAATTGACGTATTTGATGGCTACAGTGAGTACAGTGCTATTACAGAAGCCGGTAAAGCACAAGTGTTTGAATTCCAGATTAGTGATGCTTTGGCAGCTGCTTTGGCAGAGGGAACACTTGCTTACGGTATTCGCTTGAAATACAATGCATATCATACGGATGGTGACGATTTACCAAATCGCAATTTTAATATTTATTCCATTATTCTTATGGGAAAAGATGATGTGCCGGAACCAACAGTTGCACCATCAGAACCGGAAGAGCCGACACCAACACCTGGTGTGGCAAGCGGAAGTGCTGCGGTTGTGGTAACAGCGACAGGAAGTGCGGCAGGACTTGATTTGGAAGAGGGAGATACTCTTGATTTAAATGCCAGTGTAAGCACTACTGGATGTGCGGTAACCGGTGATATTGTTTGGACAAGCTCCAATGAAGAGGTAGCAACGGTTAGTGCAAGTGGCGCATCGGCAACAGTAACGGCGGTTGGAGAAGGAACGGCAACGATTAAAGCAACAATTACAACCGATACCGGCATTGTTACATATGACAAATATGATGTTACGGTAGTCGCTTCTGACCTTGTTTTAGAAGGTGATGATTTAGGAGCAGGTGCATCTTATACGTATGTACCTAATGGATTTGCTCTGTATGCTTCTATGGGAATTTTTGAGATTGATAAGTCAAAATTGAGTAAAGAAGGAACAACTATTTCGATAAAGTACACAGCGATGGAAGGAGATACTGACGTAAAAGATACACAGAGATTTAACATTGGATTAAAGACCGGTGACAAATGGAATTCCCCGGCAATTAAAGATTACTATGGCAAGACAGGCGGCGAGGTAAATCTAACATTGACTGCTGATGACATGAAGAAAATCGGTGCGGATGATAAGGTTTATGTTCATGTAGGCACAGGAACTGCCGGATTTAAAGGAACATTTACGTATCTGTCGGTAACAGCAGGAGAAGATAGTCTTGTGTCGGAACTTCCAAAGGCTGTAAGTTATGTGGAAAGCGGACTGGCACAGTGGGCTCCAACAGCAAAAGTTATGCTTCCGAGTGATATTGATTTTAAGCAATATTCAAAATGCCAGATTGAATTTACAGCATCCGATCCGACTTTCGAATTCCACGGAATTGTTGGTCATAAAGTGAATGGTAAAGATGTAACAGATCCTAAGTATGGTGTTACATCAGAAGGATATTTTGAGGTAAATCTTTCCAATGTGAAAAAAGAAGAGGGTACAGAACCGTTTGTTGTAATCAATGCCGGAAAGGCAGGGTACGCAGGCTCTGTGACGATTACTAAGATAACATTTGTAAAATAGTATTTGCGATGAAAGAGACCTGCTCTTTTTGCAGGTCTCTTTCGTTATCAAAGGAAAGCGAGAGTATTAATGAAATTAAAAAAAATCATGAAATGGTCGGTGATTACGATGGCAATGATGGCGGGGATTTGTTTTGCGCCGCAGTCGGGAAAAGCGGCGGAAAAATTGGAGGTTAAAATTCCTACCGAGCGCGCAATTTATCAAAGGGACAATAACAATTATGCCAACGTAAAGGTTTCTATTGAGTACAGTGGAACCGGGGAGGTGTCGGCAAAACTTTATGACGGAGATAAAGAATTAGGAAAAACGGCGGTTTTAACCAAAGGGGAAGGTAATACATATGAAGGAAGTATTGCAAATGTACCCGGAGGTGGCTGGTATACATTGATTGTAAATGCGGGAAGTGAGAGTAAAACAGTAGAAAAAGTTGGAGTCGGTGAAGTTTTTATTACCGGTGGACAGTCAAATTCCTGTAACTTTGGAGGCGAAAAAACAACTGCTCAATCAGATTTAGTATCAGCATATAATCCGAATACTAACACGTGGCAGCATTGTGAGGACAGTCAGCCGAGTGAAAGTGGATTTAATACCGGTAATGGCGGTGGCTCCGCATGGCCTTCCATGGGAGACGCCCTGACACAGAAGACTGGTGTTCCGGTTGGCTTTGTATCAACGGGTGTTGGTTCTGCTAAAATTGAGGAACTTCGTACAAAACATTATTTTGCAATTAAAAATGCAATTAATGACTTGAAGCCATATGGGTATCGTGCTTTTTTGCTTCACCAGGGAGAGGCTGATACGGATGGAACAAAGCGCGAAAAATATCTGGCTTCTTTACAGCAGTTAATTGCACAGACAAGAGAAGATGCCGGATATAATTTGAATTGGTGCATTGCGCAGGTTTCCTATGCATGGAGCAATTACAATAATACGAAGAAAATGGAATCCATGAAAGAGACCCAGCGTGCGGCCTGCAACGATGAAACTATTTTTGTGGGACCAACGACCGATGATTTACAGGGTGAGTATCGACACACGGATAATCTTCATCTGAGCAAACTTGGTTTGATTGAACACGGAAAACGCTGGGCAGATGTTGTGTATAATAAAATGATTACAGCATATGAAGTTTCCATGGATACAAATACGAAGCATGGTCAGATAAGTGGAGAAAAATCCACATATCATGCTGGTGACATTGTAAAGGTAAGTGTAAAGGCAGATGAAGGATACTATTTGAAAATAGGTTCCTTTAAGGTAAATGGAAAGCAGGAAGCACTGGATGGTTCTTCATTTGTTATGCATGCGGAAAATGCCGTTATGACAGGAGAATTTGTGACAATAGACGAGCTGGTTGGTTTTCTAAAGGATGAATTAGATAAGGCGAAAAAAATTGATGCAGCCAAGTATGAAGAGGTATCGGCAACTGCACTAAAAAATGCAATTTTGGCAGGTGAACAAGCGATAATTACGCCGGCGGTAACCGGGGAACAGGTTCAAAAATGTACGGTTGAACTTATGACAGCACAAACGTCACTTGTTGAAAAGTCAGTGCCGGATGCAACACCAACACCGCTTCCGACAGCAACACCAACCGCTGCCCCAACAGAAGCACCGAAACAGACAGAAGAACCAAAACAGACAGA
>ENA-OPAH01001670-OPAH01001670.1-human-gut-metagenome-genome-assembly--contig:-NODE-1670-length-13844-cov-3.435274_pt1 | contig 13844 bp, 8 predicted proteins | sample MGYA00241050_ERZ501416 | MGnify/ENA primary metagenome ERZ501416 (study PRJEB25962, sample SAMEA2042632) | human gut metagenome | biome: human gut; feature: human-associated habitat; material: faeces... | reverse complement strand
GGTGTAGCCCGCAAACAGCAGCCACGTCATGGTGACGGACGGGAACGCCGTTGTGGTATCCATCAGCCAGTTATGCGTCAGGCTTTCCAGACCGACAGCCTTGAGGATGGAATTGACCACGCCGTACTGCGGGTTGAAAATATTGAGGAAGATCATGCCCATTGCGGCGTTGGAGATGATATTCGGGATCATGTATGCCGTACGGACAAATTTCCAGCCGCGCGGCTTTTTGTACAGCACAAGCGCCAGGATAACGCCGATGGAGACATGAATAATACAGTGGATCAGAATCCAGACGACCGTGTGGCCGCACGCCTGCCGGAAGGTCGCATCGCTGAACAGCTGTGTATAATTCTGCAGACCGATGAATGTCATCGAGTCACCCGTCAGCCGGTAATCAAACAGCGAGGAAACAAACACGATCACCAGCGGAACAGCATAGATCAGCAGGAACAATGCGACAGCCGGAAGCAGGAACACCGGCAGCCAGCCCTTTTTACGTTTCATAAAGCGGTTTCCTTTCTTGTTGAGGAGAAAAACAGGGACCCGTTTTTTGACGGGTCCCTGCGTTAAACAGTTTACTGGTTCTTCGCTGCAGCGTCCGTCAGCGTCTGGCAGAAGCCCTTTGCGTCCAGCTCACCCGAAGCGAGCAGCGGGAGCTGCTGGCTCATAACGTCGAGCAGGTTGGCGTACATCGTAGCCTGCAGAGTATCCGAGCGCTTTTCGCCCTCAGTGGTTGCAAGGTTAAGGAACTCAGCAAGCAGCGGATACTTGTCCTTTGCGGTGTCGGTCAGCTCTACCGTGTTGGAGGCCGGAACCATGCCCTGCATCTCCATTGCGGTCTGCTGTGCCTCAGCCGAGGTAAAGAACTTGACCATCTCAATGGCAGCCTCTTCTACCTTCGGGTCGTCCTGCTTGGTAACGATGTAGCCCTGAATCGGTGCATCGTATACGAAGTTGCCCGGGAACAGCGCTACGCCGACCTTATCAGCAAAGCCTTCCTCTGTCATGGAGGTATCAGAGAAATCACCGATCATCCACGGGCCGTTTGCCAGCATTGCGGTCTGGCCGGCCAGGAAGTTGTTTGCAGCATTCTCATACTTGCCGCCGATTGCATCCTGCGTGGTGTAGTTCTGGTACATCTTCTGGATCTTCTCGGCTGCTGCGATCATTTCCGGCGTGTTGTAGTCGGTCGGGTTCATGGTGTTCATGAACTCAAGGCCTGCGTCGGACTCGGTGCCGACCATAGCGCCCATCCACAGCTGGGTTACCCACGCAGAATCTGCGGTATCCATGGACAGCGGGGTGATGCCGGCTGCCTTCAGCTTGTCGCACTGCTGGAAGAACTCATCCCAGGTCTTAGCCGGCTCGGTGATGCCTGCCTGCTTAAACAGGTCCTTGTTGTAGAAGTAACCGATAACCTGGCCTTCCATCGAGGAAGCGTAAATCTTGCCGTCGCGGCTGTTGGTAGCCAGCGCGGTATCCGAATACAGTGCCTTCCAGTCTGCATCGGAATTTACCGCATCGGTCAGGTCAACTGCCAGATCCTTGGCAACGACCATATCAAGCAGATTGTAGCCGCCGCCGTAAATAACCGGCGGGAGATCGCCCGTGCCAAGCTGTACCTTGATCTTGTCGATGTAGTTCTGGTCGCCCGGAACGTCTTCCTTCTTGATCTCGTACTTGCCTGCGTACTTCTCATTGAATTCCTTAATCAGTTCATCGCATACCGGAGCGGACGTATTCGTGCCGCACTGGGCCGTCGGATAGTTGATGGTGATCACACCGGAGTTGTCACCGCTCTGTGCAGAATCATCCTTCTTGCTGCCGCAGCCGGTCAGTGCACCTGTCAGCAGCGCGCCTGCCATCAGCAGGGAGAGGATACGCTTTGTTTTCATGTGGGGTTCCTCCTCTTTCTCTCCTTGCGGCATTTGTCTCATTCAAATACCGCTCTGTGTTTTGTTGTATTCATTATACCCGAGGAACAGTCTGCCCTCAATGCAGTAAACCGGTCAAAACATATGACGATTTTGCTTTTCGTTCACACGCTCTGCACTCCTCTTTGAAAACATAGGATTATTTTGCGCTAAAACAGGATATTTTTTTCTAATGTCGCTTCTCCCCCTCCGGATGGTACACAAAGCGGTCGAATTGTGGTATATTTAGGATAACTCCGCAGCTCTATTATATGGTGCTGCCCTTGTATAGTTCGCAGAAGCTCCCGTGAGGTGTATTGTATGGCAAAACGCAAGATCTCTCTTATCGGGCTGGTCGTTGTGATGATATGTGTTCTGGTATTCGCACCTGTTGTCACCGCCGGCATCTATTTTATTCATACCGTATCCGGTCAGCTGCAGCATACCGCCAGTGAGACGGTTTCCATGTATCTGAACGAATTCACCGACCGCACCGACCGCATGATGGAGACCCTGCGGGATGGTGTGTACTACCTGACCTCAGACAGTGCCGCCCAGCAGATGATGAGCAGCAGCAAACCGCTCACCCAGATCCAGATTCTCCAGCTGGAGCAGAATTTCAGCCGCGCATTCTCGCTCGGCGATTCGCTCAACCCCGATGTGGTCAGCGCCATCTACCTGATCAAAAACGACCAATATGTGCCGGTCTACGGCGGCAACTACTATTTGAATACCTCGTGGCGCGTCCGGCAGATGTACCAGACGCACGAGGACTGCAACTCCGCACGCACGCTGTACACGCACTACGCCATCATTGGATACGCATATATGATCGTCGATTTTGTTGACCTCAACACCATGCAGCCGCTTGGCAAAATCATCGTGGAGCTGAACATCGACAAGCTGCTCTCCACGCTGTCGCTGAACCAGCTTTACCCTTCCACTGTCGTCATTTTCAGCGGTGCTCAGGGCAAACGCATCGGCTCTCTGCAGACCGACCTGTTCCGCGAGAACGAGGATATGAACAAGTGGTATCATGCGTCCAGCTCACTCCGAAAAAGCCGTGAGCGCGTGGATATCTATATTCCAAACGCCGAAATTCTCGCCGGTGTGCGCCAGAGTACGCGTGTGTATTTTCTCGTCTGTGCTGCCATCCTGATCCTGGCCCTGCTGCTGGCCGCCACCTGTCTCATCCTGCTGCTGCGTCCTCTGCGGCAGATGCTGCACACCATCGGCAGTATCGGCAGCGGTGATTTTTCCGTGCGCATGGATGAAACGCCATACACCGAAACGACCGCTATCTCGCATGCCTTCAACGACATGGCCGACCGGCTGGACAACCTGTTTCAGGAGGTCTATCAGCGCGGTCTGCTGCTGCGCGATGCAGAGATTCATCAACTGGAGAGCCAGATTCAGCCACACTTCATCTTTAATATTCTCGAGCTGATCAATGTCCGCTGCATGGTAGCCGGTCAGCCGGCCATCTGCACCACGGTGCAGAATCTGGCGCAGCTGCTGCGGGCAAGCGTTGTCAACCATGGCAAGCAGATTATCACCCTGCAGGAGGAGCTGGATTCGGTAAAATACTATCTTGCCCTGCAAAAGGAACGCTTTGAGGAAAAGCTGCAGTATACCGTCGATGTGGAGGACGACAAGCTGCTCGGCTGCTACCTGCCTAAGCTGACCATTCAGCCGCTGGTAGAAAACAGTATCGTACACGGACTCGAACCCAAGCGTCATGGCGGCTGGGTGCGCGTCAGCATCTGGGAGGAGGAGGACGCCGTGTACATCCGCGTGTACGATGACGGCGTAGGCTTTGACCCGTCCGCCATCCCCCAGCCCGGCAGCGACGACAAGCACCACACACATGTTGCGCTGCACAACATCGAGCGCCGTTTTCAGCTGCTGTACGGCGAGCCCTACGGCATGTCAATCAAATCCGAACCCGGACACGGCACGAGCATCGTGCTGACGCTCCCCATCATCACCGCACCGCCCGAAAAGGAGAAAGACCTATGCTGAAAGTTATGATCGTTGACAATGAATCCGCCATCCGCAAGGGTCTGGTACACTGCATCCACTGGGGCGACCTCGGCTGTGAGATTGCCGCACAGGCAGACGACGGCATGATGGCGCTCGAGCAGATTCCGGTCATTCAGCCGAATATCGTTATCAGCGATATCCGCATGCCCGGTATGGACGGTCTTGAGCTTGCCGAGATCATCGCCCGCGACTATCCCGGCATCAAAGTCATCATTTTGACCGGCTATCCGGATTTTGCCTACGCGCAGCGTGCCATCCAGTATCATGTGGTGGATTTTGTACTCAAGCCGATGACGGTAGAAAACCTGACCAATGCCATCGAAAAAGCCAAGGCCGCCATAGCGGAAGACCGCAGCAGTCAGGATTTGCAGGAGAAACTCTCCACGACCTCGGCGCGCAACATAGAGCTGCAGCAGAGCATGCTGCTGCATGACCTCATCCACCGTGTTGCATGCTCGCAGCTGTATGTGCTCAACCGCCTGGCTCAGCTAAAAATGGACCTGCGCAGCTATTTTGTACTCAAGCTGCATATTACCTCGCTGTCCGAGGAAGCGCTGACCGAGGAAGAATACAACGAGTATCTCAACCAGTCGCAGGAGATTCTGTCCGACTGTCTATCCTCCTACCAGCATTACTACATTGCCCGCGGCACGCAGGACTGCTTTGTGGTCATCTGTGCCGCCGGGGAAGCGCCCATTACCGCATTATGCAGGGAAGCGGTGAATATTGTCGGCAGTCTGGCACATTTTCTGCTGTTTATCGGTATTTCCAACTGCAATGACAATCCCATCTGTCTTGCCGACGCCGCCGATGAAGCCGCACAGGCGGTGCGCTTCACCGTCTTCACGCCCGACCATCCGGTGACGCACTTCGCTGAGCTCAGCTCGTTCCCGCAGCAGCTGACCGACGAAATCTTTGAAATGCTCTCTGCCCTTAAATCTGCGATGGAGCTGCGTAATCCCGCCGACACAGAGCATCTGCTCGACTGCATTTTCGCCTATGCGGACAGCAACAAGCTGCCGCCGGATACCGTGCGCAATATCTGCGTATATATTCACCAGTTCGGCATGGAGCTGCAGTTTCCCGGAATGACCAGACATTCGCTCGAGGGCGGCAGCATTTCCTCGCTCAAGCGCATTATGGAGACCAACTCCATCGCCGAAATGGAATCCTGCACCCGCGCACTCGTGCAGCAAACGCAGGACATGGCGCAGAGCAGCGCCGCCAGCGCCTGCTCCCACACCTGTTTGCCGTAGTAGGTAAAGGCAGGGGAAGGGATGCGCGGGCGCAGTGCGTCCGGCAGGGCATGGGCAGTGCGGTACTGTTGGACTGCTTCCAGCAGAGCGGGGTCTACCCCTTCCTGCTGCAGAGTTTCAAGGAGATCAGACATTTGTACAAACACCTCGATTTTGCCGGTTGTCTGGCACAAACCGGCTGTTCAGCTTTATCATAGCACAATCGTGGGGATTTGTGTAGGGGGCACGTGGCGAAAAAATAGCAAAGAGAGGCGGCCCCAAACAGGGACCGCCTCTCTTCATGAAGAAAGAAGAAATGGAAAAACGCTTAAGTTGTGCCGGAAAACCGCGCTGGATCAGGCGTTATCCAGGCCAGCCATCTGCTTGACGGCCTTCATGGCGAAGGTCAGGGTGCGGCCCATGGCCACACCAGCCATCAGGCAGGGGTAGTTGTTGGCAAAGAAGCTGCCGGACATATCACCGGTGATATACAGGCCCTCCATGGGCTGGTTGTTGTTGTCCAGCGCCTGACCCTTTTCGTTGATGGCAATGCCCTGCTCGGTGGTCAGCAGAGAGGCACCCAGCCAGCAGCCATAGAAGGGCGCGGTGCGGATGGCACTCAGGCGGTAAGCGGGCTTGCCGAAATCCTCATCGTTCTGCTTGTCGTACAGCTCATTGTAGCGCTCCACGGTAGCAAGGAAGGTGTCCTTGGCAGCACCGGTAAAGCCCATCTTGTCAGCCAGCTCGTCCAGCGTATCGCACTTGAACAATGCACCGGCCTCAATAGCCTCGTCCATCTTACCCTGAATGTACTTCTCGCCGCCGTTGCGGGTCTGGGCAGAGCAGCCGATGGTGTGGAAACGCTTTGCGTCCTCCAGAATGTTGGCATCGCAGATCTGTGCGTAGACGCGGCCCGGCTGGTGGGCAGCAGCGTAGACGATATCGTTGTAGGGGCAGCTCTCGTTGGCAAAGCGCTCGCCGTTGCGGTTCACCTTCAGGAAGGGCTGGGTACCGGGGTTGTACTGGCGGATCTTGCCGGGGAAGGCCTTGCCGCCAAAGGCAGTGTCGCTATCCACATAGCCGCCATCCACGCCGGGGGCAACAACGCCGCGGTCAAACAGCATGGGAGCGGCTTCCTTGTCCAGATTGGCACCGGCCCATACAGCAGCGCGGATGCCGTAGCCCTTGTCGGCGGGGGAGTAGGAGCAGGCGGTGGTCACGCTGGTGCCCAGCGGGTCCAGCTGCTCCATCATGTAGGGGTTGCCGGGGAAGCCGCCGCAGGCCAGCAGCACGCCCTTGTTGGCGTTGTAGCGGATGAAGTGGTCATCCTCGGTGCTCTGGGCGATGATGCCGGTAATGCGGCCATCGCTGTTCTTTTCCAGCTTGGCCAGACTGGTCTTGAAGTCCACATCGTAGCCCAGCTCCTGGATGTACTGAAGCAGCAGCTCGTTCCGGGCGGCACCACTGGAGCGATCATAGGTATACTCGATCTCGGGGTACATATAATCGGTGTTGTGCTCGGCGTTTTCTGCAGGCCATTTGGCCTCGTCACCGTAGGTGTAGATCATCTTCACGCCGTACTTGTCCTCCATGATGGAGCGGACAAATTCGATCATCTCGGCAGACTCGTTGATCCAGGTCTTGACCACACGCTGATCACACTTGCCGGAGGCGTAACGGGAGACCTCGCTCAGCAGCTTGGCACGATCCATCTTGATGCCCTGTTCCTGAGCGCCAAAGCCGTCCACGGCACCCACCCAGTGACGGGTATCCTGCACATTGCCGTTCTGCTCGATGACACGGAAGTTCAGGCCCTTGGCAGCGGCATAAGCAGCAGCGAACATACCGCCGTTGCCGGCACCCACGATGAGGATGTCGGTGTCCACGGTCTCGGTGATGGCAGCCTCGTCAATGTCAGGCTCTTTGCCCAGCCAGTCGTTTGCGTCGCCTGTGGGCAGCTGCACGCTGGACACCACAGCCTCACCCTTTGCCTGTGCATAGCAGCTCTTGGCGGCCTTCATCACGGCATCGGAGGTGATGGTAGAGCCGGACACGCCGTCGATCTCGTCAGAGCCGGCGTTCAGCAGCTGGTTCTTCAGCTCCTCGGCAGCAGCAGCACCGTAGGAAGCGGTCTCGCCGGAGGTGTCCACCACCACGTCGGTGACAGCGCTGTCGGAGAAGGTCATGGTGACCTTGACGGTGGAGGAGATGCCCTCGGCAGTGCCCTCGTAGGTGCCGGGAATGTACTGACCGGCGGCACCGGAGGCAGTGGAGCTGGAGGCAGAATTGCAAGCAGCCAGTGCGCCGGCGGTCACACCGCTCATGGCGGCGGCAGCGGCGATCTTCAGAAAGCCTTTGCGGGAGATCTTATTCATAGGGATGCTCTCTTTCTCTTTTCTCTTCTTATCGTGCAGCAGGGTGAAAACCACTTTGCTGAATCTTTAACAATTGTAGCGTAGAGTGACGCACTTTACAATTCAATTATGTTATATTATAATTTAGAAAATACTAATATAAGAAAGCAAGGATGCGCAGATGAACCAGAGTGCACTGGAAGGATTTGTGAAGATCGTAGAGATGGACAGTTTTTCGGCAGCAGCAGAGGCACTGTATCTTTCGCAGTCGGCGCTTTCGCAGCAGATCCGCACGCTGGAAGGGCAACTGCAGTTTGAACTGTTCCAGCATGTACCGCGCCGGGTGATCCTGACCCCGGCAGGCCGGGACTTTTACCCCAAGGCAAAGCAGCTGACGGCCTTGTATCAGGAGGCAGTGCGCCATGCCCGTGCGGTACAGCAGCAGGAAAATCCGCCGGAACGGCATCTGGTCATTGCATGGAGCCATGAGGCCATGCGGATGTTCGGATACGACCTGTTTTCTCTGACGAACGAGCTGTGTCTGCAATACACGTCTATTATGATGCAGTGCGCCAGTCGCAGCGAGGTCTGGCGCAGTCTGAAAAAAGGGGACGCGGACCTTTCTTTCCAGCTGGAAAGTGCGGAATTTTACGCGCAGGGGTTCACTTTCATCCCGCTGCTTTATGTGCCGGAGCTGTGCATTCCCATCCACCCGCCCGCCGATATGCCGGTGGGCAGGCTGAGTCTGGAGCAGGCGCTGCAATACCGCTGGCTGCCCGTCAAAGAGATGTACCAGACCGTCTACGAGACCAGCCTGCTGCAGGAGGGGCTGGAGCGCGGAGTGAACTTTACGCCGGTGGGCGGCATCCGCAGCGCATCCTATGGGGATCCTGCGCTCAAGATGGTTCCTGCAGTCTATTACCGCAGACCGGATCTCAGCTTTGCGCGGGTGCTGGACTGGGGCAGGGGACACCGGTTCGGCGTCGTGCTGGGACAAAAGCGCGAGGACCCGTGGGTGATGGCCTATGTCCGCGCGGTGCAGCAGCTGCTGCCGTCCCTCTCGGAAAAGCTGTTCGGCCTGAAGCTGGAAGCGATTCAGGAATAAAAAAGAAACACCGCCCGGCGGTTCTCAGTTCGGAGAACTGCCGGGCGGTATTGATAAGGGAATCATTCAAAAAGGGAAAAGTTCTTTACTCCACCACGTCCTCGAACTGGCTGTTGTACAGATCGGCGTAGAAGCCGCCTGCTTCGATCAGCTGGTCGTGGGTGCCCTGCTCCACAATATCGCCATCTCGCATCACAAGGATGAGGTCGGCATCCCGGATGGTGGAAAGACGGTGTGCGATCACAAAGCTGGTGCGGCCCTCCATCAGGCGGTCCATGGCGGTCTGGATGCGCTGCTCGGTACGGGTATCCACGCTGCTGGTGGCCTCGTCCAAAATCAGGATGCGGTTATCTGCCAGAATGGTGCGGGCGATGGTGAGCAGCTGCTTCTGGCCCTGACTCACGTTGGAAGCGTCTTCGTTCAGCTCCATCTGGTAGCCGCCGGGCAGGGTGCGGATGAAGTGGTCGGCGTTGGCAGCCTTGGCGGCGGCGATCACTTCTTCGTCGGTAGCATCCAGACGGCCATAGCGGATGTTCTCCATGATGGTGCCCTTGAACAGCCATGTGTCCTGCAGCACCATGCCGAAGCCCTCGCGCAGAGCGCTGCGGTCAAAGTCACGCACATCGTGGCCATTCAGGGTGATGGAACCGGAATCCACATCATAGAAGCGCATGAGCAGCTTGACCATGGTAGTTTTGCCCGCGCCGGTAGGGCCGACGATAGCCACCTTCTGGCCGGGCTTGACCTTGCAGCTGAAATCGTGGATGACGGTCTTGTCCGGGGTATAGCCGAAGCGGACATGGCTGAATGTCACCTGACCGTTGATGCAGCCGGGGTCGGCCCGGCGGGCCGGGTCTGCCTGCTGATCCTCTTCCGGCTCGTTCAGAAACTCGAACACCCGCTCAGCGGCAGCGGCCATGCTCTGCAGCATGTTGGACACCTGAGAAAGCTGCTGGATGGGCTGGGTGAAGTTCTTGACGTACTGGATGAAGGCCTGAATGTCACCGATGGTAATGGTGCCGTTTGCCGCAAAAATGCTGCCCACGATGGCCACTGCCACGTAGCCCAGATTGCCCACAAAGTTCATAATGGGCATCATCAGGCCGGAGAGAAACTGGCTCTTCCATGCGGATTCGTACAGCTTATCGTTGGCGGCGTTGAAGTCGTTCAGCACCACGGCCTCGCGGTTGAAGGCTTTGACCACGTTGTGGCCGGAGTAGACTTCTTCCACCTGACCGTTCACAACGCCCAGAATGGCCTGCTGTGCCTTGAAGTATTTTTGGCTGAACCGAACTACGATGAGCACCAGCACCAGCGAGACGGGCAGGATCAGCAGGGCGATCAGGGTCATCTTCGGGCTGATGGACAGCATCATGACCAGCACGCCGATCATGGTGGTCACACTGGTGATGAGCTGGGTGATGCTCTGGTTCAGGCTCTGGCCCAGCGTGTCCACATCGTTGGTGATGCGGGACAGCACCTCGCCCACGGTGCGCTTTTCAAAGTAGGCAAGGGGCAGGCGGTTGATCTTTTCGCTGATCTGCTTGCGGAAGTCGTAGCAGACTTTCTGGGAAAGGCCGGTCATGAGCCAGCCCTGAATAAAGCTGAAGGCGCTGCTCAGCAGGTACATGCCCAGCAAAAACAGCAGGATGCGGCCGATATACACAAAGTCGATGCTGCCGGTGCCGCGCAGCTTGGCGATCCAGCCGGTGGCAAGAGCCGTGGTGGCCTTTGCCAGCACCTTAGGGCCTGCAATATTGAAGATGGTAGAAAGAATGGCAAATACAATGGCGGTAACGAGCGAAAGGCGGTAGCGGCCAAGGTTGCGCACAAGCTGCAGCAGGGTGCCCTTGAAGTCCTTGGCGCGTTCGGTCGTCATGCGTCCGGGTCTTGGCATATCACTCACCCTCCTTTTCGGTATTCAGAGATTTGAGGTCCAGCTCCTTCTGGCTCAGCTGGCTGCGGGCGATCTCCTGATACTCCGGGCAGGAAGCCATCAGCTGGGCATGGGTGCCCTTGCCCACCAGGCGGCCTTCGTCCAGCACCAGGATCTGGTTTGCATGCAGCACAGTGGAGATGCGCTGTGCCACAATGATAACGGTAGCGTTATCGGTCTGGGCTTTCAGTGCACGGCGCAGGGCAACATCGGTCTTAAAGTCGAGGGCAGAAAAGCTGTCGTCGAACAGATAAATTTTGGGGTCCTTGGCAATGGCGCGTGCAATGGAAAGGCGCTGCTTCTGGCCGCCGGACACATTGGAGCCGCCCTGTGCAATGGGGCTTTGGTAGCCCTCGGGCTTTGCGTCGATGAACTCGGTGGCCTGCGCAATGGCAGCAGCCTTTTTTACATCGGCATCGGTGATGTGCTCCCCGCCGAACTTCAGGTTCGAGTCGATGGTGCCGCTGAACAGCACGCCCTTCTGGGGCACATAGCCCAGCAGGTCGTGCAGCTGCGCCTGCGGCATCTTGCGCACGTCAATGCCGTCCACAGTCACCTTGCCGCCGGTCACATCGTAAAAGCGGGGGATGAGGTTGAGCAGGGTGGACTTGCCGCAGCCGGTGGAGCCGATGATGGCGGTGGTCTCGCCGGGCTTTGCGGTAAAGCTGATGTGCTCCAGCGCATCGCTGTCCGCACCCGGGAAGCGGAAGCTCACATCGTGGAACTCTACCTCACCCTGCCAGTTTTCGTGCTCCTGCGCGGGCTTTGCAGCAGCTTCGTCCGGGTCGTTGATGGTGGCCCTGGTGCGGATCACCTCGTCGATGCGCTCCGCAGCCACACCGGCGCGGGGCAGCATGACGGCCACCATGGCCAGCATCAGGAAGGACATGACGATCTGCATGGTGTAGGTGATGAATGCGATCATCTCGCCCACCTGCATGGTGCCGTTGTCCATGGCCTTGCCGCCGAACCAGACGATCAGCAGGCTGGTGCCGTTCATGATGAGGGTCATAAAGGGCATCATGGCAACCATGGCACGGTTGGTGAACAGCTGGGTGCTCATCAGGTCTTTGTTGGCCTTGTCGAAGCGCTCCTCCTCAAACTTTTCACGGCTGAAGGCACGCACCGGCATGATGCCGGTCAGAATCTCGCGGCTGACGAGGTTCAACCGGTCCACCAGCTTCTGCATGATCTTGAACTTGGGCATGGCCACACTCATTAGGAAGAGGATGAGCAACAGCAGAACGGCCACATCCAGCACGATGATCCAGGAAAGGCCGGTGCTGCTGTTCAGCACATGCAGCACGCCGCCAATGCCCAGAATGGGCGCATAGGCCACCATGCGCAGCAGCATGACGCAGACGAACTGCACCTGCTGGATGTCGTTGGTGGTGCGGGTGATGAGAGATGCGGTGGAAAAATTCTCGATCTCTGCATTGGAGAACCCGATGACGCTGGCAAAGGTCTCCCGGCGCAGGTCGCGGCCAATGGCGGCGGACACACGAGAGGCGAGGAAGCCCACCGCAATGGACACAGCCACCATCAGCAAAGTCAGGCCCAGCATCTGGCCGCCTACGCGGTAAAGGTAGCGCATCTGCACATCGTGGGCAATGCCCTGTGCCTCGTATTCCAGCTGCACCAGCAGCATGGACTGGCTTTTGAGGTTCTCAATCAGGGTATCATCCAGACTGGCAAAAGCACCGGCCAGCTGCTGCTGGACAGCTTCGCGGGTGAAGCCGGGCATCTGGCTCATAGCGGCAAACTGGGCGCATACGGTGTCCAGATCTTCGGCAGTGGGGGTGACGGTCTCGCTATCCGTGGTGGTGCTCTCAGAGGATGCCGCCTGCATGTCAGCAAGGCCGGTCATGCCCATGGTGTCCTGCCCGGCGGGGGCGTTCGCTGCCTGCGCGGCGGCCATATACAGCACGATGTCCGGCGTGGTGACGGCATCCTCCAGCGCGGTGCGCTCGTCATCGGTCAGGTCGGTGCGCAGCTTCAGCACGCCGTCGTCCTGAAGATAATACCCGTAGGCGTTCTGGAGCGCATCGGCGTCCTCTTCGCTCATCAAAAGCGTGAGGGCATCCAGCGTGCTCTGGCGTATCGTTTCCGGCAGGGGGCTTTCAATGCCGCCCTGCTGGATGCCGGTGTCCACGATCCTGCTGGTGTAGTCCGGCAGCGAAAGATCGCAGTACGCCTGCACGAACAGCAGCGCGAACACCACAAGACAGACGGCCCAGTGCCGGGCCAGCTGCTTGAAAATTTTCGTCATAGTTCGGTTCTCCCTTCGTTGTTTTTTGCTTCACGGGAAGCGTTTTCCGCAAGGATGGCGTCCATCAGTGCGCCGCGCAAAACGTTCATCTGCTGCACCTGCTCCGGTGTCAGCCGGGCCATCACGCAGGCAAAATAATCGCTGAGTGCATCTTCACACCGGGCACAGGCGGCGTAGCCCTCCGGCGTGATGCGCACCAGCGTTTTGCGCCGGTCAGCCGGGTCCGCTTCGCGCAGAACAAGGCCGTCCTGTTCCAGCTGGCGCAGGCTGCGGCTGATGGCCGGCAGCGGCTGGTGTGCCTCCCGGGCAAAATCGGAAACATACACCGCTCCGTTCTGCCCGCGGGTACTGATCGTGTGAGCCAGACCCTCCAGCATGGGAAAGTGGCACTTGGGACAGCCCCGCAGAGCCGCCTTCATGCCGGCCCGGGACGCCTTGCTCAGCCGTCCGAAAAAATGGCACAGGCCGTGAAAGCTCGCCGCGGCTTCGGTCTCGTTCAACATTCTATCCCTCCTCATTGCAAAATGCTTAACAGCTGTTAACTATTAACGCCTGACAATAATATTCCTCCGGCACCCAGAATGCAAGGGCAGTTTAGGATAATTTTAAAAAAGTTCACAAAAAGGGGAGAACGGCAGAAAGCCTGAACCGCCCGGCAGCTGCATAAATAGAATAAGAAACATTTCTGCGGGAGGGGCGGCGGCAGTGGAACAGAACCTGACAAGAATTTTTACACTTTTTGGCGGCTTGGCACTGTTTTTATACGGCATGGATGCGCTCAGCCACAGTCTGGAAACAGCGGCAGGCAGCCGCTTGAAAAGCCTGCTGGCCGCTGTGACCGGCAGCCCGATGCGGGGCGTGCTGGCGGGGGCTGCGGTCACGGCGGTGCTGCAAAGCAGCTCGGCAGTCACGGTAATGGTGCTGGGCTTTGTAAGTGCGGGCCTGCTGACCCTGCGGCAGGCGGTCCCGGTGATCTTTGGCTGCAA
>ENA-OPAH01001662-OPAH01001662.1-human-gut-metagenome-genome-assembly--contig:-NODE-1662-length-13870-cov-2.428013_pt1 | contig 13870 bp, 10 predicted proteins | sample MGYA00241050_ERZ501416 | MGnify/ENA primary metagenome ERZ501416 (study PRJEB25962, sample SAMEA2042632) | human gut metagenome | biome: human gut; feature: human-associated habitat; material: faeces... | reverse complement strand
CCATGACGACGGCGAAAAGTCCCCAGTGCTCGCGCTGGCCCGGTTCGACGACGGGATTGTCACGCGAGGTGCCGAGTGCCTTGAAGCGTTCGTTGAAGGCGAGGAGAACGAGCGCGCAGGGAAGCGCGGGGACGAGGAAGACCCAGGTGCCGGTAAGTCCGAAGCTGCCGACAAAGGTCGCGCACAGCAGCGGACCGACGAAGAAGCCGACGTTGCCGCCAACGGCGAAGATCGACATTCCGGTGCCCTTGTGCTCACCTGCCGCGAGGTTTGCGAGACGCCCGCCTTCGGGATGCACGAGTGCGATGCCGATGCCGCTCACCATCGCCGAGGCGAGCACGAGCCAGTAGTTACCCACGAAGCCGATGGCCGCCATGCCGAGGCCGGCGAGGAATACGCCGAGCGCCATGAACCACGGACAGGGATGGCGGTCGCCGAGCCAGCCGAAGAGGGGTTGGATGATGCCGGACGCGATGTTGCTGGCGAAGAGCAGCATCGTCGCCTCGAGGTAACTGTAGCCGGCGCCTACGACGAGGAAGGGGAGGATGGCCGAGAGCGCTCCCTGGTTGATGTCGGCGCACAGGTGGCCGAGCATGGTCAGGTAGTTCGCGAGCTTGTCACCTTCGGGTCGTGCCATGAGGTCGCGCGCCTATGCCGGATCGGCGGCGTTGAGGCGCAACGCGCAGGCCTGCAGCTCGTCGGCAAGTGCGGGCGTGATGGGTTCGGAGAGCTCGTCGCCGGCCTGCAGGGCCTCGTCGAGCGCGAGCATGCGTCGCACGAAGGCCTCGTTGTCGGCGTCGAACATGTGCAGCTGGCGTGCGGCGGCGAGACCGGCGTCGATGTCGTTGGATTGCGCGACGCGGCGCAGGTGCAGGATGACGAGGTTTACCGAGCCGTGGAAGCGACGCTCGATGGGAACTTCGGTCTGCGGCATGCTGGGCTCCTTGGTGACGGGGTCGTGGATCGTAGTGTAGCGCGTTACGTGGCGCAGTGGGACGGATTCGAGCGAAAGGGATGTCCGCCGGAACTCCGAGACCTAGTCGTTCCGGTCGTACGCCCCTTTTGCTCGCTCATGGTCCGGGACTTTCGACCGCATGCCGAACAGGTGACGTTCGCTTAAGGAGCCCCGATGCCGCATACCTCCGTGGGTAAAAGAAGGGAGCCGCACGATGCGGCCCCCTTGGCGTCGAGATGTATGCGAGGATGCTAGAGCGTGAAGTGCTCCTTGCCCTCGAAGACGTCCATGGCCTCCTCGACATCGTAATCGCCGAGCGTGATGGCACTGATGGCCTGCGTGAGGCGTACGGCCTCGTCGAGCGAGCGCATGTGGATGTTGCGGCCCGTGGCGTTGCCGACGGCGCCGCCCACGTGGATCTGGTCGTAGAGGCTCGAGAGGAACTCGCGCGCATCGGCCTTGGAGCCGCCTGCGCACACGAGGCCCGTGCGGCCGGCTGCGCGGCTCGCGACAGCCAGGAGCTCGGCACTCGACTTGCCATCGGCCGCGGCGGGCGGGTTGACCTTGACGAAGTCGGCACCCAGGCACAGGGCGACGCCGGCGGCACCGGCGATGAGGTCGGCGGCCTTCTCGTCGGTGACGGCCTCGCCACGCGGATAGATCCACAGCACGACGAGCAGGCCCTCGGCATGTGCCTCGGCGATGAGCTCGCCAGCCTCGGCCAGCATGTTGGCCTCGTACTCGCTACCCAGGTAGATGGTGTAGCCCAGGCCGACGATGTTGACGCCCGCTTCGCGCATGGCGAGCACGGCCTCGAGGTCGTAGAGCTGCGGGGAGTAGGGATCTTGCTGGGCGGTCTTGACCAGGTTGGTCTTGGAGTTCATCTTCACCAGGTAGTTGATGTTGGGATAATCGCGCGCGTACTGGGCGATGAGGCCGCGCTGGCCGGCGAGGACGCCGATGGTGCCCTGGTCGCCGATCTGGAAGAGATGCTCGGGATCGCCGTCGGCCGGGTCGATGCCCTCTCCATGAAAGTCCTTGTTGAGGTGCTCGATTTTCTGGTCGCAGGCAAAGAGCATGAGGCGTCCCGTGCCACGGGTGGCGGCCATGTAGTTATCGATGTAAAGCTCGACGGTCTCGGGCATGACGTCGGCGGGAACGCGCACGTCTTCACGGGTGATCTGGGGCATCGTGAAAGTCCTTTCGTTGGGCGGCGAATGCGATGGCATCTCGCCAAAATGCTTTGCCCTCCATTGTAGCACGGGTGATTAACGCAGAGGAGCATGCACCAGAGCTCAGAAACCCACTCGCTCTGATCGCATGCCCTTCTGCGTCTTTCCGGCTATGCAGGTGTGATGGGCGTCCGGCTCTATGCGAGTGCAGGATCGACCCAGCCGTTGGTGATGGGCCACGCACGGTCCCTGGTGAACGAACGGCCGAGTACGTGCGGCGCGATCGGCTCGCTACGACGCTTGTATTCGTTGGCCTGGACCGTCTTGAGCACCGTCTCCACGAGCTCGGGGTCGAAGCCGGCCTCGATGAGCTCGGCGGCACCCATCTCGTCTTCGATGTGCGCCTCGAGAAGCTCGTCGAGCTTGTCGTACGGGGGCAGACGGTCGATGTCGCGCGCGCCTTCGTAGAGCTCGGCGCTCGGTTCCTTGTCGATGGCGGATTGTGGGATGACGGCATTGTGCGTGTTACGCCACTGGGCGAGCTCGTAGACCTCGGTCTTGTAGATATCGCCGATGGGGGCGAACGCGCCGGCCGTGTCGCCGTACAGCGTCGAGAAGCCCATTGCCGCCTCGGACTTGTTGCCGCAGTTGAGCATGAGCCATCCGTGGCTGTTCGCGATCGTCATGAGCTCGACGGGACGCACGCGAGCCTGGAGGTTTTCGGCGGCCAGGCCGTCGACGCTGCCTCCGCAGGCTTGCGCCAGCACGCGCTCGAAGGCTTCGAGCGGACCGGTGATGGGAATGACGTCGCAGGTGATGCCGAGGTTTGCGGCGAGCGAGCGCGCATCGGACAGTGACGCCTCGCTCGAGTAGGGACCGGGCATGGCGACGCCGTGGACGTGTGCGGCACCGAGCGCATCGACCGCGATGGCGGCGACCACGGAGGAGTCGATGCCACCGGACAGCCCGATGACGATGTCGGTGAAGCCGTTCTTGTGGACGTAATCATGGGTGGCGATGACGAGTGCGCGCCAGACGATCTCGCGAATGTCGAGCTCGACGGCGGGGCGCTGCTGCACTTCGTGGACGGCGCCAGGTGCGGTGTCGAAGACGAAGAGGTCCTCCTCGTCGATGGGGGACGCGTGCATGAGGCTCCCGTTGGGCGCCGTGACCGTCGAATTGCCCGCGAAGACCACGGAGTCTGCCGCGCCGCACTGGTTGGCGCTCACGACGTGCGCCCCGCATTCGCTCGCAAGCGCGGAAAGGGGTCGCAGATCGCCGCGGGCGGCGGGTGCCGCCATCGGGTCGCCGAAGGCGTCACGGTTCATCTCGACGAGTACGTCGACGTTGGAAAGCTCGGTGTCGGGTTCGAAATGGCCGTCGAAGAGCACGGCGATGTTGCAGTCCGCGAGCTCGATGACGGGCACGACGTCGCTTTCGAGCAGCTCGGGCGCACCGAGCGACTCGAGCGAGCGCTCGCCGGCGAGGAAGAGCTCGGGAACGATGGCGAGCGTATCGGCATCGAGCTCGTTGACGCTCGCGCAGGAGACGAGCGCGGGGATGGGCGAGGTCATGGCGAAGGTGCGCAGGTGCTCGTGCGCGTCCTCGACGAAGGCGTGGGAATCGACGAGCCCGGCGATGTGGGCGCCCGTGAGGGAGCCGGCTCCGAAGACCACGAGGTCAGCGTCGGCTGCCGCGGCCCGACGGGTATAGTCGAGCATCTTGTCCATGTTGCCCGACAAGTCACCGACACGTGGGTTTACCTGTGCGACTGCAATGCGCATGCGTTTCTCCCTCGATAGAGTGTGAGCTTACAGGATACCATGAGGGTGCATGCGAGGGCTGCTCGGATGCGCTAGGGTTCCCTGATGGCCTCTGCCGGCAGATACCCCTTCACGCTGTCGAAGATGAGGTCCTGGTACACGACGGCGCCCTCGGGGCGCAGGTGCTCGTGATCGTCCCACAGGTACTCGCTCGCGTGTCCGTTGCACGCGGCGTACCAGTCGATGACGTGCACGTTGTCGTACCTGGTCGCGAACTCATTGATCATCGCGTTGTTGACATCGGTCATGATCTTCTCGTTGTAGACGTTGACGAGGAAGATCTGCTTGTCCGGCCCCACGAGCTCGTACATCTTGTCGAGTTCGTCGCCTTCGAGCACGAAGTTCGAGAAGCAGGCGAAGATGACGACGTCGCCGACGACGCCTTGCGCCTCGTAATCCTTGTAGACGTCGCGTGCCTGCCAGAACCAGCGGCCGATGTAGCTGTCCATGAGGGCGTTGGTGTAGTGTGAGTAGAACTCGTCGGCCGAATCTCCCGGCACGGAGTCGCCAATGAGCAGCGGATCGCGTATGCGCGCGAGACGCTCGGCCTCGGCGAGCTCGGCGGCTTCCCGATCGGCCTTGGCCTTGAGGTAGTTGGCAGCCGCCACGGCGTTGCCGATGACGCCGTTTTCGGGCTCGTAGCTCGGCGGCGTATCGTAGAGTTGCATGGCCGAGCCTACCGCCGCGCCCGTGCTCTTGATGGCGTCTTGCGGCACTTGGAACTCGTCGGGAATGAACGCGCAACCACCTACGGCGATGGCGAGCGTCAGCAGGCTCGCAAGTGCGGGCGCGATCACGCGCGGCTTGCGCAGTTCGAGGCCGTTCGACCTGCGCTTACGCCATTTTTGCAGCGCCTTGCCGATCGCACCATGGCGTATGGGGTTTTCCACGAAGGTATAGGACAGCGCCGAGACCGTGAAGGTTATGGCGAAGACGGCGAGGACGAACCACCAGGTATAGTCTCCGGGGCCGTTGAGCGGCTTGAGCAGCAGGATGACGGGGTAGTGCCACAGGTAGATGCCGTATGAGCGCTGGCCGATCCAGACGAAGGGCTTGAGGCTCGCGAACTTGGCGAGCCGGCTGCGCGGGTGCACGAGCACGGCGATGAGCACGGCCGTGAGCACCGAGCAGATGACGATGCCGCCGTGGTACATGAAGCCCGAGAAGCCGTCGATGAAGGCCATCATGCAGATGATGCCGGCCAGCGAGAGCACGCCGATGACGTCGAGTAGGTTAATGGTGCGCGAGGGCACGTTGCGGGTTCCCTGCTCGGTGAGGGCCTGGCCAGGCCAGAACAGCGAGAGCCATGCGCCGATGAGAAGGGAGCAGGCGCGCGTGTCGGTGCCGTAGTAGACGCGGGTGGGGTCTTCGAGCGGATTGTAGAGCACCCACATGAGCGCCGCGGAGATGACGGCGAGTATGAGGCAACCGCGGCGGATGACGTTCTTGCTCGCACCGAGCTTGCTCACGAGCAGCAGCAAGATGGGCCAGACGAGGTAGAACTGCTCCTCGATGGCAAGTGACCAGAAATGCGTGAGCGGCGAGGGATCGCCGAGCGACTCGAAGTACGACAGGCCGCGGAAGACGTACCACCAGTTCTGGAACCAGAACAGCGACGGGCCGACGTCGGGGCGCAGCTTGGTGAGCAGGGGATGGTTGAACAGGACGCAGAGCGCCGTCACGACGACGACCGCGAGCACGATGGCCGGGAACAGGCGCCGCACGCGACGCAGCCAGAATTGGGGGAGGTTGACGGTGCCGGTCTCCTCGAGTTCGGCCATGAGCAGGCCGGTGATGAGATAGCCGGAGAGGACGAAGAAGACGGTGACGCCGAGCAAGCCGCCAAGCGCGAACTTGAGGTCGAGGTGATAGCAGATGACGGCGATGACGGCGAGCGCGCGCAGGCCGTCGAGCGACGCGATGTAGCGCTTCTTCACTTTTTTGGGTGCGTTTTCGTCGCCGCGCCGTGCCGTCAATGTCCCTCCATCTCTCGAGACGCAATATATAGCGCGCGCGGGGGAAGGTGCAAGGGTCGATGGGATATCGGGAGGAAGACAGACGAACGAAGACCAAGTGAGGCACATTGGGTGAGACAACGTCCCTGAGTAACTGTCTCATCCCTCCCGGCGGGTTTTGTCCGGTCGGCCATATCGCTCCACTTTTCAGTTCGCGTACGAATCTGATTTTTCGCGGCCCATGTCGCAGGGGCGTAGTAGGATATTCGGTATTCGAAGCCGCACGCGATTGATTTTGGAGCGCCCGTGTCAGACAAACTCCGAACCCAGCTCGTCGACAACCTGCTTTCCGTCCTGGCCTCGCTGGATACCGAGGACGAGGTCTACGACTTCCTGCTCGACCTGTGCACCGTCCGCGAGATCACGGAGATGTCGCAACGCCTCGAGGTCGCCCGCCTGCTCGCTGATGGCCAGAGCTACGTCTACGTGCAAGACGTCACCGGGGCATCGGCCACCACCATCAGCCGCGTCTCCAAGTGCCTCAACTACGGCAGCGGCGGTTACGAGCGCGCGCTCTCTATCATCGAGCACGCCGCCGACGATGGCGAGGAGTAGCCATGGCCGAGCAGGACATCCCCGCATTCGAGCAGATCAAGGCCGCGAGCGAGGGCAACGGCCCCATCCCCACCTCGTGTCGTGACGCGGGCACCTTCGTGCACCTGCACGTGCATACGGAATACTCCTTGCTCGACGGCGCGACGCGCATCAACGAGCTGTGCACGCGGGCCAAGGAGCTCGGTATGCCCGCCGTCGCCATCACCGATCACGGCTACATGTACGGCTGCGCGGAGTTTTACCAGGCGGCCGTCAAGGCCGGCATCAAGCCCATCATCGGCTGCGAGATCTACTTCACGCCCGACTCCACGCTCTCGCGCGACAAGCGTCCCGAGCTCTATCACATGATCCTGCTCGCCAAGGACAACCGCGGTTACCGCAACCTCATGCGCATCGTTTCGGATGCCGCCACTGAGGGCTTCTACTACAAACCGCGCGTCACGCTCGAGGCGTTGCGCAAGTATCATGACGGCATCCTGGCGACCAGCGCCTGCATCGCCGGCGTCATCCCCAAGTCCATCGACCGTGGCGAGTACGAAATCGCCAAGGAGTGGGCGCAGACCTTCATCGACATCTTCGGCAAGGATGATTTCTACATCGAGCTGCAAAACCAGGGCCCCGAGATCGTGACCGACAACGGCATCAGCCAGCCGCGTCTCAACGACGCGCTGTGCAAGCTCGCCGGCGAGATGGGCCTCAAGGTCGTCGGCACCAACGACTTGCACTACCTCAGGCAGGAAGACGCCTACACCCAGGACCTCATGCTGTGCATCGGCATGGGCAAGTTCGTCAGCGACGAGAACCGCATGAAGTTCTCGAACGACCAGTTCTACCTCAAGAGTCCCGAGGAGATGGCCGAGGCGCTCAGGGAACATCCGGAGTGCCTGGCCACGACGCTCGAAATCGCCGACAAATGCAACGTCACGCTCGAGTTCGGCAACATCATCCTGCCGCGATACCCCTTCCTCGAGGAGGGCCAGACCAACGAGTCGCTGCTGCGCGACATGTCCATGGAGGGCCTCAAGCGCCGCTATGGCGACCCATTGCCGCAGGAGGTCATCGACCGCTTCGAGCACGAATACGAGATCATCTGCTCCAAGGGCTTTGCCGCGTACTTTCTCATCGTGCAGGAGTTCGCACGCTGGGCCAAGCAGGAGGGCATCGGCGTCGGTCCCGGCCGCGGTTCGGCCGCCGGCTCCATCATCAGCTACGCGCTCGACATCACGACGTTCGACCCGCTGGCAAATGACCTCATCTTCGAGCGCTTCCTGTCGCCCGAGCGCACCGAGATGCCCGATATCGACATGGACTTCGATGACGAGCGCAGGCTGGACGTCATCCAGCACTGCCGCGACATCTACGGTCCCGAGCGCATCGCCCACGTCATCACCTACGGCAAGATGAAGGCCAAGCAGGCCGTCAACGACGCCGCGCGCGTGCTCGAGTACCCGGTCTACGTGAGCGCCGGCATCTCCAAGATGATTCCCAACGACCCCAAGATGACGCTCGAGCGTGCCTTGGCAGAGAACCCCGACCTGCGCAAGCAGTACGAGAGCGATCCGGACACGGCCAAGATCATCGACGCGGCCAAGCGCCTCGAGGGCATCACCCGCGGCGAGGGCGTCCACGCCTCGGCCGTCATCATCTGCCGCGACCCGGTCTACGATTACGTACCCACCAAGCTCGACACCAAGGGCGGCATGATCATCACCCAGTACGATGGCGTCATGACCGCCAACATGGGCCTGCTCAAGATGGACTTCCTCGGCTTGCGCACGCTCACCGTCATCTCCAAGGCGCTGGCGAACATCAAGGCTAACCACGGCATCGACATAGACCTCGACGCCATCGACATGAAGGACCCGGCGATGTACGAGCTGTTCGCGCGCGGTGGCACGGCCGGCGTGTTCCAGGTCGAGTCGCCCGGCATGCGCGTACTGCTCAAGAAGATGCGCCCGGACTGCTACGATGACATCGTCGCCGTCATCGCGCTGTACCGCCCCGGCCCGCTGGGCGCGGGCATGGTCGACGACTTCGTCGACCGCAAGCTGGGCCGCAAGCCCGTCACCTACTACGACGACCGCCTCAAGCCCGTGCTCGAGAGCACCTACGGCACCATGGTCTACCAGGAGCAGGTCATGCGCATCTCGGTCGTGATGAGCGGTTTCACCACGGGCGAGAGCGACAAGGTGCGCAAGGCCGTGGCCAAGAAGAAGATCGCCCTCATGCGCGAGGTCGAGCAGAAGTGGGCCGACGGCACGGTCGAGACCATGGAGGACCACTGGCTCAACGGCGCCGAGCGCAACGGCTATTCGCGCAAGATCGCGCAGACCATCTGGGACGATGTCCTCAAGTTCGCCGAGTACGCGTTCAACAAGTCGCACTCGGCCGCCTACGGCATCCTCACCATGCAGACGGCCTGGCTCAAGGCGCATTACCCCAACGAGTACATGGCGGCCGTGCTCTCCAGCTACACGGGCAAGACCGACAAGATCGTCCACTACGTCAACGCGTGCAAGCAAGACGGCATCGCCGTGTTGCCGCCAGACATCAACCAGTCCCGCGGTGATTTCACGGCCGTTCCCGAGGGCGTGCGCTTCGGCCTGTCGGGACTCAAGGGCGTGGGCGAGAAGGTAGTCGAGCTCATCATCGAGGAGCGCGAGAAGAACGGGCCGTTCACCTCGTTGCACGATTTCGCCTTCCGCGTGCCGGGCGAGGCCTGCAACAAGCGTGTGGTCGAGGCGCTTGTCAAGGCGGGCGCGTTCGATTCGACCGGTTACACGCGCAAGAAGCTCTGGGGCTTCGGGAACGAGGGATCCTTGCTCGAGCAGGCGAGCCAGCGTCAGAAGGACCGCGAGGCCGGCCAGGTCACGATGTTCGACCTCTTCGCCGAGACGGCTCAGGACGATGCGGGCGAGATGGAAGACGACATCCCCGCGCCCGATGGCATCGAGTGGGATCGCAACGTCAAGCTCCGCTTCGAAAAGGAGTCCATCGGCATCTTCGTAAGCGATCATCCGCTGTCGCCGTACGCGGGCGTGATGGCCGCCAACGCCCACGCGAGCATCGGCTCGCTCGACGACGAGGACGTCTTCCACGATGGCCGCACCTACGATTTCGCGGGCATGGTGGCAGACGTGCAGGTCAAGACGAGCAAGAAGGGCAACAACTTCGCGATCGTGCGCCTCGAGGACATGGAGGCGGGCGTCGATTGCGTGTTCTGGTCCTCGTCGTGGGAGAAGTACCGCGAGGTGCTGCAGTCCGAGGACGAGACGGGCGAGATTCCGGTCATCCACGTACGCGGAAAGTTCGAGCGCAGCGACCGCGGTGCGCAGGTCATCGTCTACGAGGTCGACCAGCTCAGGGCCGACGGTGCGTCTGCGGGCGCGCCGGCGCAACGCGGGCCGTCGGCACTGTCGATTCACGTGCGCTCCGAGCAGTTCAGCAACGAGACGATGCGCCAGCTCTCGGCGATCTTCGACAACTATCCGGGTGCGCATCCGGTCACGCTGTTCATCGAGCAAGCCGATGGCCGCAAGTTTCGCGCCGAGCTCCCGGTGAGCGTCAACTGCGGGTCACAGGAGATGGTCACGCGCGTCGGCGAGCTCGTCGGCTCGGGGGCCGTCGAGCTGCGGTGACAAGTCCGAAGTAGATCGGATTTAATTCTGCGTTTTGACCGAAACCGTTTAGCAAAAATGTTAGATGTTTTTGTTAGGGTGCCTTTGCGAATGATGAAGAGGTGCCTCGGGCAGGACATCAGCATGACGAAGCCAACGGGAAAAATAGTCATACAATCAGGAATCGATGTATGGAGACACGAGCTGAGAACGGCTGATGCGTTATGCGCTGCAGGCTATGGCGTTACATTTATTGAGCGTAAAGAAGGCAAAGGCAGATCATCTGCAGATGTTGAGATTGACGGATTTGAATGGGAAATCAAATCACCCATTTCGAGCAGTCTTAAGAATGTGCAAAAGACGCTTCGCAAAGCTTTGCATCAGTCATGTCGGATAGTTTATGACTCGCAGCGCGTGAAAAACTTGACAGATGTCCAGATAGAAAGAGAACTTCGCAAGCAGGCGAATGAGTTTAAGTCGATTAAACGTGTGATTTTCGTTGACAAAAAACGCAACGTGATTGACATAAAATAAGCGCCGTCTGTACAATGCATGCAATGAACGCCAGCACGGGGTGTAGTTCCCCTACCGCTGGCGTTTGTGCGTTAGTATCTCAGAGGTTGCCCCCCCGATCCGGTAATTACGCGAGCAGCTCCTCGAAGCTGTGGATGGCGATGGTCGCGGTGTTGGCCAGCGCATCGAAGGAGCCGGCCACGTCGTTGTCGTAGGTGCCGATGGTCGCGATACCGCACTCGTTCATCACGCGCAGCGCGTAGAGCGAGTCATCCGCGCCCCAAGCCGTGCTGGCCTGGGCGTCCATGAGCTCGAGCGCATGCTCGTAGATGCGTGGGTCCTGCTTGGAGATTCCCGTTTCCTTGGTCGAGACGATGGCGCGAAACGCGTCGAGCAGCCCGCAGGTTCTCATGCCCGCCTCGAGGTAGTCCTTGGGGCTTGCCGACACGATGCAGCAGGGCACGTCCCGCTCGTCGAGAGCGCGTACGAACGCCTCGACGCCGGGTTTGAGCGTCGCCTCGTGCTCGTAGTAGTCGAGCATCGTCTCGTCGATGTAGGCATGGATGGCGTCTTCGCTGTCCATGACGCCGTACTTCTCGTGAAAGACGCGGGCAACCTCGTCCATGGATGCCGCGCGCATCGCCTCGAGCATCTCCTGGGTGAACTCGACGCCCGAGGCGTTGATGAGGCCGAGCTCGACCCTGCGCCAGGCGATCATCGAGTCGAGCAGGCAGCCGTCGCAGTCGAAGATGAAGCCGCTCGCATTCGCGAATCGGTCAAATGAGACAACGTCTCTGAGCAACTGTCTCATTGGTACTCGTCGTAGACTTCCCGGAACGCGCCGAGCGCGCCACGGATGGTCGCCTCGTCGCAGCAGTAGCCCACGCGCGTCCATCCCTTCGTGAGAAAGCCGTCCGAGGGGACGAGTAGCAGCTCGTGTTGGCGACAGGTCTCGCAAAACGCCTGCGCATCGGGCTCGAGCGCCTCGATCCACATGTAGAACGCACCCTGCGGGTAGATGACGTTGTAGCCGATCTCCTTGAGGCCGTCGTAGAGGATCTTGCGGTTGCGGTCGTAGGGCTCGATGTCGATTGGCGCGTCGACGCATTCGGCGACGGCGAGCTGAAAGAGCACCGAGTCGCAGATGTAGCCGAGCGAACGGCCGGCACCGCACACGGCCTTGTAGACATGGTCGAAGTCGGGCATCGTGTCGGGGACGAGCAGGTAGCCGATGCGTTCGCCAGGCAGCGAGAACGACTTGGACCACGAGTAGCAGACGAAGGTCGCGTCATAGAGGCTCGGGATCCACGCCGGCTCGAGACCGTCGTAGACGAGCTCGCGGTAGGGCTCGTCGCTGATGAGGTAGATCGTGTGGCCGTGTTCGGCGGACTTGGCGCGCAGCAGGTCGGCGAGCGCCTTGAGGTTCTCGTCGTCGTAGACCGAGCCCACGGGGTTGTTGGGCGTGTTGATGATGATCGCGGCCGTCTTGGGAGTGATGGCGGCGGCGATGGCATCGATGTCGAGCATGAAGTCGCTTGCGCGTGCGGGCACCTCGACGGTCACCGCGCCGGCATTGCTCGCCCAGGTCTTGTACTCGGGGAAGTACGGCGTGATGGCGATGAGCTCCTCGCCGGGGAGCACGACGGCCTTGATGGCGATGCAGATGGCAGCCGAGGCGCCAGCCGTGAGATAGAGGTTGCCGGCCGAGTAATGCGTGTCGTAGCGGCGGTTGAGGTTTTGGGCGATGGCCTCACGCGCCTCGACGAGGCCGGGCGACATCGTGTACATGTGCATGGTGCCTTCGCCCTCGTTGACCAGGCGGGCGATGGTCTCGTCGACGATGGCGGGGGAGGGGACGCTCGGGTTGCCGATGGAGAGGTCGAAGACCTTGTCGTCGCCGATCTGCGCCTTGCGCTCGAGGCCGTAGGCGAATATCTCGCGAATCTTGTTGGGTGCGGCGCCCAGTGCGTACATGTCCTCGTTGATCATGAGTGCTCCTTGGTTGCGGATAGCGTGATGGCGCCTAGTGTAGCGCACTCGCGTTCGCGGTGGGTTCAATTTGGCGGGAAGGTGGATGGTTGTTGGTCCGGCCCCAACGCCTCTGCGTCGTTCCGTGACTACTGTCTGGTCCCGCACGTCAGCTTTCGAGGATTGCGTCGACCTTGGCGACCTTGCTCGTCATGGTATCGGTGTGACCGGGGCGGATATCGGCCTTGAGGACGATCTCGGTGCGGATTCCACGCTCGGCCAGCACGAAGGTCGCGTCCTTCACGACCTGCATGACCTCGTCGTATTCGCCCTCTACCTCGGTGAACATCGAGGTGGTGCGCGAGGGTAGTCCCGAATCGCGGATGACGCGGACGACTTCGGCGACGTATTCGGCGAGCTCATCGCCTTCCCCGAAGGGGGCGATGGCGACGGCTACGAGCGTGTTCATGGCTATGCCCCCTCGATGACGAGCGGGTTCTCGGCGATGTCGGCGGGCGTGGCGCGATAGAGCTCGTCGATGAAGGCGACCTTGAAGCTCGCGGGAGCATCCGTCTGGGCGGCCGCGCGGGTGGCGGCGCAGTTGAAGGCGGCGCTTCCGGCAAGCGCGGCGGCGAAGGGGTCGGCGCAGGCGGCATAGACGGCGACGACGCCTCCGAGCGCGCAGCCGAATCCGGTCACCTTCTCCATGAGGGGCGAGCCGCCCCGTGAATGTGCGACGAGCGTTCCGTCGGTGACGAGGTCGACGGGACCGGAAACGGCGACGGCGCCCCTGATGTGACGGGCCAGCGCAATCGCGGCGCTACGGGCCGTGTCGACGTCGTCAGTCGAATCGACGCCTTTTACGCCACCGGTTGCATAGTCGCCTTCGAGGCCCCATGCGTCGGCAAGCGCGATTGCCTCGGACGCGTTGCAGCGAATGATGGTGGGCGGGTTGTCCTTCATGTGCGCGAGGATGCGTCCGCGCACCGCACCCAGGCCGATGCCGACGGGATCGAGCACCCAGGGCGTTTTGCGCTCGCAGAGGACAGTCGCGGTGCGGCACATCGTCTCCTCGTGGGAGGGAAGCAGCGTGCCCACGTTGACGTAGAACGAGCCGGACATCGTGCCGAGCGCCTCGCCTTCGTCGGGAAGGTACACCATCGCGGCAGAACCGCCGGCCGCGAGCTGCGCGTTGGCGACGAAGTCGATCGTCACGAAGTTGGTGATGGAGCCGGAAAGCCTGTCGGTATTT
>ENA-OPAH01001658-OPAH01001658.1-human-gut-metagenome-genome-assembly--contig:-NODE-1658-length-13878-cov-3.167474_pt1 | contig 13878 bp, 9 predicted proteins | sample MGYA00241050_ERZ501416 | MGnify/ENA primary metagenome ERZ501416 (study PRJEB25962, sample SAMEA2042632) | human gut metagenome | biome: human gut; feature: human-associated habitat; material: faeces... | reverse complement strand
GATATTGGAACAGGGGCAGGATTTCCAGGAATTCCTCTTGCTATTATGAATCCGCAGACTTCGTTTGTATTATTGGATTCTTTGAATAAGCGAATTAACTTTTTAAATGAAGTGTGCAATCTATGTAACTTGAGTAATGTTATTACCATACATGGACGAGCTGAAGAAATATCACGTAAAGAAGAATATCGTGAAAAATTTGATTATGTTGTTTCAAGGGCTGTGGCTAACATGTCTACTCTGTTAGAATACTGTACGCCATTCCTAAAAGTTGGTGGTCAATTTATTTCATATAAATCCGGTAAGGTGGAAGAAGAATTATCCGGTGCACAAAATGCTATGAAAATATTAGGATGTAAATTGAATATTTCTATTGATTTTCAATTGCCAAATACGGATATGGATAGAAAATTTGTTATTTATGATAAAATTAACAAATGCGCAAAAAAGTATCCTCGGCAAGGTGGAAAACCAAGAAAAGAACCACTTTGATAGTGGTTCTTTTTTGAAAAATATGATATACTTAAATGGTGAAATGTTTCACGTGAAACATTTTCTAAGACCGAAGAAAACTGCTTAGGCAGTTCAGTTATTTGGTGATGCAAAGTATGATAATGTCCTTATGAAAAATAAGGAGTAGTGTAGATATGCTCACTTTGATCAATACAATTGTAAAACTATGGAGGAATATATGGGAAGGGTAATCGCAATATCAAATCAAAAAGGTGGCGTTGGTAAAACAACGACAGCAATTAATTTGTCTGCTTGTCTAGCAGAGAAAGGAAAGAGAGTATTAACAATTGACATGGATCCGCAGGGAAATACTACTAGTGGATTGGGTATTGATAAATCAACAGTGGAACATACAAGTTATCAGTTGTTGACGAATGAAACTACAATTTGGGAGGCTATGACTCCTTCAATTGTCCCTGGTCTTTCTGTAATTGCGTCTGAACGTAGTTTGGCAGGCGCTGAAATTGAATTAATTGGAGTTGAAGATCGCGAATTTATTTTAAAAAAAGAAGTTGATAAGGTTCGTGATAATTATGATTTTGTGATTATTGATTGTCCCCCTTCCTTAAATACACTTACCGTTAATGCAATGACAACAGCAGATACGGTTCTTGTTCCAATCCAGTGTGAATATTATGCGTTAGAAGGATTGAGTGAACTAATCTATACCATTGAGCTTGTTAAGGAACGTCTTAATAATAAATTGGAAATAGAAGGTGTTGTTTTTACAATGTATGATGCTAGAACCTGTCTTTCATTGCAGGTAGTTGAAAATGTAAAACAGAATCTTCATCAAAATATTTATAAAACTATAATACCAAGAAATGTAAGATTGGCGGAAGCACCAAGTCATGGACTTCCAATAAATCTTTATGAGCCAAAATCTGCGGGGGCAGATGGTTACAGAAGTCTGGCAGATGAGGTTATAAATCGAGGAAAAGAAGAGGAGTAAATGTTTCACGTGAAACATTTTGCAGAAATCTTTATGAACAGTACTCTTGACATGAAGATTAAAAGAAATTTTAGAGAGTGCAGAAATGGAGAAAAAATGGCTAGAGGATTAGGAAAAGGAATTGATGTTTTAATACCGGAAGTAAAACATTCGACAGGTAAAGACGAAAAGAAGGTTGTCAAAGAAGTTGTCAAAGAAGTTTTGAAAGAAACGAATGAAATTGACATCAATAAGGTCGAGCCAAATGAAAATCAGCCAAGAAAAGAATTTAATGAAGATGCATTACAAGAGTTAGCAGATTCTATAAAACAGCATGGTTTGATTGAACCAATTATTGTTCAAGAAGGTAAAAAGGGTTTTTATCAGATTATTGCTGGTGAAAGACGATGGAGAGCTGCGAGATTAGCAGGATTAAAAAAAGTTCCTGCAATTGTTAAGGACTATACCGACCAAGAAATTATGGAAATCGCTCTGATTGAGAATATTCAAAGAGAGGATTTGAACCCAATTGAAGAAGCAGAAGCATATCAGAGATTAATAAGTGAATATAAACTAAAACAAGATGAAGTCGCTGATAAAGTGTCAAAAAGTCGAGTTGCAATTACGAATGCATTACGCCTTTTAAAATTAGATGAGCGTGTAAGAAGAATGGTTGTTGAAGATAAGATAAAAAGCGGACATGCCAGAGCATTGCTATCTATTAAAGACGGAGAATTGCAATATGAAACAGCTTTGCAAATTTTTGATGGAAATTTAACAGTTCGAGAAACTGAAAAACTGGTCAAAAAATTGTTAGAGGAACCTAAGCCAAGCAAGAAAGAAGATGTAGAAATAAATAAACAATTACAGATTATTTATGAGCAGTATGAAGAAAAATTGAAAAATAAACTTGGTACGAAAGTCAAAATCAATCAAAAGAATAATGGAAAAGGAAAGATAGAAATCGAGTACTATTCTGCTGATGATTTTGACAGAATTATTGAGGCTATCACACAAAAGTAATGGAGGAAAAATAAATGTACTTATTTGAACAATATGGTATTGATATAGGATATGTTGTAATTGGTTTAGCAGGTGTAGTATTATTACTATTGATCATGATAATTGTAATGATGGTCAGAAACCATTTGCTACGGAAAAAATATAAACAGTTTATGGAGGGAGAAAATGGCAGATCATTGGAAAAGGCATTTTCCGATAAGTTTGAAGCGATTGATCAATTGCAGGATGATGTTAAAAATATTAATGGACATATAATAAAAATTACAAAACAATTGACTACAGCATACCAGAAAATTGGATTAGTAAAGTATGATGCTTTCAAGGAAATTGGTGGAAAGTTAAGCTTTGTATTGGTACTGCTGACAGAGGACAATAATGGTTTTATTATAAACTCGATGCACAGTACAAAAGATGGATGCTATACGTATGCAAAAGAAGTTGTAAATGGAGAGGCATTTGTGATTTTGTCAGAGGAAGAACAGCAAGCTTTAGAGGCGGCAAAAGTAAATAAGCCATTACATAAAATAGAAGACTAATATAGAATATTGTATTATATCACAGGGTCCCTCATATTTGAGGGACCCTGTGATATTTAATACTATAATATTTAATGCTTTACTCTTCAGAATCTAGTTGAAACCATAAATGCGGTTGAAAAAATAATATCCCCAAACAATAATCTTGCGACCGGCTCTATTCTTAGACTGAAGAGGAAGTCCAAGTTTGCGATGTGTAATAATACGATAGACTGTCTTGTTTTTGACCTTTAAATAATGCCAAAGTTCATCTCTTTTATTAAGGTTATCCGGGGATCCAGATTTTACTAATAAAGCAGAGCTGACGATCATCATCATTGCAAGGTATTTCATCATATAATTACGTAATTTCTTGTCATGGATCGACATTAAATCCTGTGAATCAATCATCAATTTAGTAACTTTAATTTGTTGATCGATTCGTTTGGTCATAATTGCTTCATTAACAGATTGACCTTCTCGACCTATATAATAACGATAAAGATCAATATTTAGATAATACATCTTCTTAACATATGGAAGAGGCGTATATGCATAAATATTGTCTACATAGAACGTGTGTTCTGGAAGGTGCAAGTTACAATCACGTAGTAACTTAGTTTTGTAAATTATCGAGTGCATCAATAAGTTTTGGCTCATACGAAAATGTTTTACGTCGCTCCAGGTGATGATCTTATTCTTAGGAATCGCGATATTATAATTGATGGCTTTTCGCTTGTGGGCACTTGGCTTTTCATAAACATAGTTGGCAATGATCATGTCCAAAGACATAGATTCTACTACTGACTGACGTAAAAATTTGATTAACTTCAGCATAGCAGTTTTGTCAAACCAATCATCGCTGTCTAATACCTTAAAATAAAGTCCGGTAGCGTTTGCAATTCCCGTATTGACTGCAGAACCATGTCCACCATTTTCTTTATGAATTGCACGAACGATATGTGGATATTTGGATTCATATTGTTGAGCAATAGATAGAGTATCGTCTTTAGATCCATCATCTACCACTAAAATTTCAACATCGTCGCCACCTTGTAAGGCAGACTCTATTGCCTTTGCCATGTAATCCTGCGAATTGTAGCAGGGTATTGTAACGGTTAATAATTTCATAGTTACCTCATTTCTTTATGCAAAACACGAGAAAGAATTATCAAAAATCGACAATTTTCTCCAATACTATAGTAAAATCATAACATGAATATACCCATTATTAAAGAAAAAAATTCTGAAAGTTTTCTGACAAAATAAGAAATTATATTGGATGAGCGAAGTTTGAGTTATAAATAATAAAATTAGTGTTAAAATGGAAATTATATGATACATTAGAATAAAAGAAGAATAATGATGCAAGGAGAAATTTATTATTTGTTGATAAAAATAAGGAGGAGAGCAATGGTAAAAAAGACAGCAAAAGAAATGTTGGAGATAGCAATAGAAATGAGAAAAAAATCATATGCACCTTATTCGAATTTTTGTGTAGGTGCATGTTTAGAATGTACGGATGGAAAATATATTACCGGGTGTAACATTGAAAACTCCAGTTATGGAGCAACCAATTGTGCAGAGAGAACAGCTTTTTTCAAAGCAGTAAGTGATGGAATAACTCATTTTTCAAGAATTGCTATTGCGGGAGGACAACGAAATGGAGCACTTCAAATATGTCCACCTTGTGGAATTTGTCTGCAGGTCATGATGGAATTCTGTGATCCGGATCATTTTGAGGTGATTTTAGGAGATGGTGAAAATGATATCACATATTTATTAAGGGATTTGCTGCCAAAAGGATTTGGGCCAGAAAATATAAAATAGTGTAAGCAAAACAAATAATATTGCGCAAGAGTAGGACAAGATAGAAAAACAGGATTTACAGGAAACGCAGAGAGATGATGAAAAGAGAGGAGAAGAAATATGAATGTGTATGAAATTATTGATAAGAAAAAAAGGGGTTTGGAGCTTAACCAAACAGAAATTGAGTATTTGATCAATGGATATGTAAATAATGAAATTCCTGATTATCAAATATCGGCTTGGTTGATGGCAGTTTACTTTCAGGGGATGACAGATCGTGAACTTTTGGCGTTGACAAATTGTATGACAAAATCCGGTGAAATTGTGGATTTATCAAGTATTATGGGAGTAAAAGTGGACAAGCATAGTACTGGGGGAGTTGGTGATAAAGTTACTTTAGTTGTTGCTCCAATTGTTGCAGCGTGTGGTGGAAAAGTTGCTAAAATGAGTGGTCGGGGGTTAGGATTTACGGGAGGAACGATTGATAAGTTAGAAGCAATTCCTGGCTTGAAAACTGCTTTGGCGGAAGAAGAATTTTTTAATATGGTGAATGAAATAGGATTGGCTGTTATGGGGCAATCTGCAGATATTGCACCAGCGGACAAAAAACTATATGCGTTGAGGGATGTGACGGCTACAGTGGACAGCATTCCGCTGATAGCATCTTCTATCATGAGTAAGAAGCTGGCTGCCGGAAGCGATAAGATTGTTTTAGATGTTACTGTTGGTAGCGGTGCTTTTATGAAGGATAAAGAAAATGCAGTGCAATTGGCTGAAAAAATGGTTGCGATTGGAAATGGGGCCGGGAAGAAGACGGTTGCAATTTTGACAAATATGGATGTACCGTTAGGAAAAATGGTTGGAAATAACTTAGAAGTAGTTGAAGCAATCGAAACTCTTAAGGGAAGAGGTCCGGAGGATTTGCTAGCGGTAGTTGTTGAAATAGCATCGACGATGCTTTATTTGGCACAGATAGGTACAAAAGAAGAATGTATGAAGAAAGTAAAGCGAGTTATTGCAGATGGATCTGCACTTGAAAAATTAAAACTTATGGTAGAAAGACAGGGAGGAGACGGCAGTTATATTGAAAATCCGGATCAATTTGAAAAAGCAATATATCAGCATGAGATAATAGCAAATAATAGCGGATATATTGGAAAAATGAATACGGAAGAATGCGGAAAAGCTGCAGTTTTGCTTGGAGCAGGAAGAGAGGTTAAGGATGATCCAATTGATATGACGGCTGGCATCCAATTCAATAAAAAAACAGGAGATGTTGTGAAACAAGGAGATATAGTTGCAATAGCATATAGTTCCTCGAAAGAAAAACTGCAGCAAGGGGTGCAAAAAATTAGTGATATTTATGATATTGTGGACAAGAGACCGCAAGTAGTACCTGAAATTATTGGTTATATTGAGTAACATAAGCATATAAGAGGTAAAAGGCTGATCCGCACGAAATTGGGACGTTAGATGATGGTTATATTGAGTAACACTAGTATATAAGAGGTAAAAGCCCTCTGCTAGTGAGAAGTAAGAACCAAATTAATAAAACTTAGTATTTTTATAAGAGGCCTGAGTGGTTTTTATGGATTTGCCGGTTTCCATTTTATCAAAGAAAAAGATATTATGTGGACTTGTATAAAAAGAATGTCCTTCATTGGAATTGACATAACAGGCGGATATAATAGTTCCATTCTTATCGTAATCAACAAACACACAATCTTTCTTGTTCTGCGCATTTAGCAATACATTTTCTGCAATAATAATTTGTTTTATATTGTGGTGGTGTAGTGTTGCAGTATGGGAGGATGCTAATACTTCTTGGCACTTAAATTGCAGATTGGAAGTAGTATTATTGAAATTCCATGTTGTATTAATCTCGGCAGAATCAACAAAATCGATGTAGGGATTTCTAGAGCACAATTTGTATTGCTGTCCGATTTCTAGGACAGGAAGTGAGATGGAGGAACGATAAGTTTGATTGGAAATATGTTCAAATGAAGAACTTTGGAGCGAGGTAAGTGCAAACCATTTATTGTCCTGTTTTTGGTACAGTGTATAAGGAAGAGAGGAATAGACTTTGTTCGTAAAATTACCATACAATATTGCTGTTTTCGAAACACCCTTTTGAAAAAAGGCAGAGATAGGACAAATAGTATTATTGGTAATAGAGATCTTTGATAGAAATGCTGTCGCTATGGGAGAATGATCCTTATTAAGCGGCTGAATGGAAATATAGTATTTTCCATCCGGCAGACAGATATTATGGGTAGTAAAAAAGGAATTTAGTGCATTGGTCAACTGTACTTGATGAGAGGAAAATGATAGATTGACGAAGGGAATAGTTGTTGATGTGATCTGACAGCCATCCTCTTGATATAAACAGATTCGAAAGCTTCCCTGTGAGTTATTTATTGTAGAATCAGTGTTTATATAAGAAGATATTGTGTCCGTATTTGCATACAACGATTTAATCTTTGTGGTGGGGATCTCTGATAAATTGCAGTCTATAAATAATTGTTCAGATGTACTATTATTAGGACAGAAAGAAATGGAAATTGTTTGGTAATTACTATATGACAGTCGATCATCAGAGAGAGGAGAAGCAGGTGAAACTTCCAAATAATATAATTTATTAGGGGTGTAAGAAGAAAGTTTTATCTGCGATGATGTGTAGGCATCCGGCAAAGTATTATTGCAATAAATACTTTCTTTAATAGTATCTTTATACGTGATTTTGGTATAGTTTTTATGAGAAATATTCGTGTTATAAGAGAAAGTGATCATGCCGTTACTGTCTGTCAGACCAGAGGTCAAGACAGTGTTAGATTCATCTTTCAGAGAAACAGAAACACCTTTCATATTTTGTTTAGCATTAGCTATTTTGCAGGAAAGACGAAGTTGCTTCTTTTTTAGAGTAATGTTTTGACATAAAACAGTTTGTGAAAGATTAAATTTTTGAGAATAGGAAGTAATATATTCGTCCTTTTGAAAAGCGATGATGTATTGTCCGGAGTGAATGTCGGAAATACAGTAATGACCATTTTTATCAGTTTTTGCAGAGGATATATTTTTCATGATTTTATTTTGATCGTTGATTGAGCAAAGAGATACTGTTGTACCAAAAATAGGACGTTGCTCACTATCAAAAACAAATCCCTGTACTTTGTTTGGAGTTAGACGTTCTTTATAGTTTATGGAAAGAGGCTTAGAAAGAAAAGGTGCAGTAATTTTATAAACACCATTTGCTGAACCATTTCCGGGACATAATTTTTCTTCACTATATTTGTCAAGCTGATATGTAATTTTTTTGCCATCAGAAGATAATGAATCGAAGTGTGCCTGTAGTTTAGGTGTGGTGGAATTTGATTTTCCGGTTAAAGTGATTTTGGAACTGCTTACTTCTTTTTGCAACAATATACGACTGCTGTATAACACAATAGAGTGATTCCATGGGTTGATTGCTGTACGAGTTTTAATAGTGGCGTTTGGCAAGAATTTGCCAGAAATTTTTGATGTTATAGTCTGTTCGTAAATTTGGACAGATTTATGGAGTGATTTGTATTTCCTGTTTTTACTTTTAATGCGTACACGTATGGTGATTTTGCCAGATTTACGAGTGGTTAATTGCCCTGTTTTTTTGTTGATCTTGGCACGAGATGTTTTACTTAACGAATAAGATAATGTCGATTTTTTGGGACGATTTTTGACTTTTACATAATAAGATTTTCCAACAAATAATTTTTTAGAAAATGACTTGATCTGCGGTTTTTTTTGCTTTGCCTGTGCAGAAGCATTATTATGAAATGCAATAGAAAATAGCAGCAATGATAATAGAAAAAGTTGTCCTGTTTTTTTGAATAGTGTGTTCATAAAATCCTCCAATTCTGCACACTATATACAGAAAAATCTGTTTCAGTGTGCGCAGTGTTAATAATAACGGTAAATAGCAGCTTGCGTATGAAATGCAAAGTGCTAATGATGATAATGGCAGCTTGCGTATGAAGTGCAAAGTGCTAATAATGACAATAGCAGCTTGCGTATGCACAATGCTTGGTATTGATATTGTCAGTAAATAATGTTACAGGTGGGGAGAGAAACTTGTAACTTTTTGATACTTGCGGGGTCGACAGATGTATCCGAAAGGATAAGTGTTTGAAGTTTTGTCAGAGAGGCAAGGCAATCAATGGATGCTAATTGTTGGTTGCCTGACAAATCTAAAACTTTCAGTTGCTTTAAGTTACTGATCGGAAGAAGATTGGTGCAACTATTATCGGATATAATTAAAGTTTCCAGGGTGGTGAGGTTTTCTAATGGTTCTAAGGATGAAATTTTATTTCCACTAAGAAATAATTGTTTTGTATTAGAAAAGTCACTGAGTTCATCAACTGAAGAAAACCTGTTATTTTCACCGTAGAGGATGGACCAGTTTTGCTCTAACATCTGTTCATTACATAATTCAGCAATAGTAGATGCTTGCTTATTACTAATGTCTAAAATTTCGATGGAAGGGCCGGATGCTGTTTTTGCCGAAAAGTTATGTTCGGTTTCGGATTCCGGATATGTATTTTGTGAGGTTTGATTTCGAAAAGGATATAATAATCTGCTTCCGACAAAAAATAATAGGACAATAGCACAACAGATCGATATTCCTAGAATCTTGTGAATACAAGAAAATTTGAAAAATTGAGATTTAGGTGATCGAACCGGTCTTTGCCTTCGATGAAAGTCGAACCTTATCGGGAGAGTTCTGTGTGGCTTCGCAAAATGAAATGGCGAATTAGCTGTGTTTTTGGGACAATTGGTATCTTTTAAGGACGACTTGGCTAGAGATGTGGTGCGAATATTGAAGAATGGTTCCGTAACTTTAATTAATTGGAGATGATAGGAGGAAAGTGCCAATAGAGGATGCAATAATTGTTCTAAACTATCTACAAAACTAGTAACATCGTGATAACGTTGATGAACATCGGTGTGAAGTGCCTTTTGAAAACAAGAATATAATTCCATTGGATACGAAATTCCATGAGTTTCCATCTTTTTCTGATAATCAGCGTAATCGGAGAGAGATAAAGAGGCAATATTATCCGGAATCATTCCATTGTGAAGCAAACCAAATAGGAGAACGGCAAAGCTGTACAAATCCGATTGAATGGATGGCTTGAAAAGCTGATATTCAGGAGGTGCAAAATGTGGCGTGAAATAATTATCCCAATTGTTTTGAAAAACATATCTGGACGAGGAATAATCACCTAATACAAAAGAACCATCATAATCCACAAAGATATTATCCGGAGACACATCCAAGTGTAATATATTATGCTGGTGGAGAATTTCCAATGCAGAGCATAGTTGGTGAGCTAATGATAGGATATCCGACAAGGAAAGTGCATTTGAACGAATATAGTCTTTAAGAGGCGTGAGCATTGGAAAATAGACAAGACGCCATCCATGCTTTAACTGTATTTGTGATATTGGCAATAGATGTCTGTGCTTAATGTGAGATATGTCAAAATAAAGTTTGTGTTGAAAGTGTTCTTTGGCATATATGGATAAAACTTTAATTTCTCCAGAGTAAATATGCTGCACGGACAGCGTTGCATGACTATTAGAACAACGTATTACAGATAATATTTTCCAGTTGGAATCGAGTTTGAAGTGTATCATATCAAGTGCTCCTTTTTGAGATATTATTTGATCACATAGTTATCATATGATGGAAAAGCGTATTCCCATCTATGATTACTTCTTAGAAAGAGGAATACATAACTTTATGCTAATAACAGTTTAAGGATCAACCTTTACCGTACATGAAGAAGAATAAGATCCATCTTGAATAATAATATAAAACAATCCGGCAGAGGTTGCGTACACGATACCGTCGGTGATATGAAGAGACGAGGAAGAGGGTGTAAACGAAATGGGATGATTTGGGACGGTTGTGTATATTCTTTCTGCTAATGCGATAGAAGTTCCTTTCTTGAGCCGAATATAGTGTATGGCTGGAGTAACAGGGGAAAGAGTGGTGCCGGAAGATACATATTTTTTGGAAGAGGTGGACGATTTATTCGTAGCAGCCGTTTTTCCTTTTCGGGAAGAAGAGTTATTAGTGGCTTTCTGCCGGCTGGCATTCCGGGAAGAAGAGCTCTTAGTGGTTTTCTGTCGGCTGGCATTTCGGGAAGAAGAGCTCTTAGTGCTTTTTTGCTGATGTTGCTTGTGAGAGGACGCAATATTGGTGGCGTCTTTGTGGCTTGTTTTGGGAGAAGCAGTTGTATCGGTGGTGTATCGAATATTAATAGAGCCGGAAGAACGTATATTACGCTGATTATGAATTTTTATAAAATAGCGGTTTTCTGCAGTAAAAGCATTGTTCTTGAAATATAAGATATTTTTCTTTCTTGTGGTGGATATAGAGGATCCGTCGCTATTCATGACGGAGATGGAAAAATTAGAGAGATTACTAACTGTAACAGAAAGCGTATTTTTGGTGCGGGAGTAAGAGGATGGCATGGTGTAATAGGCATAAAAATGTTCATAGGCTTCTAACTGAAACTTCTTTGTGCTATTGAATGAAAGAGAAATAGAAGAAGTGAGAGAGTCACCAGCTGCATAGGCAGACATCGGAGTAAGTGCCACAAGGCAGAGTATGAGCGAGAGGTGCAATATCTTTTGAACAAAGGGACAAAGATATAGAAGGTTTATTCGAGATAATAGTTGTTGTATATACTGCATAGAGACTCCTTTCTTGTAATGCAAGTTAATATAAATCTGTGAGTAATGAGTATTGTAATAAAATAATAAGAAGTTGTCTATTGACAAACATTACAAAAAATACAACATATGTTTGTTTAAATACACAAAAAATATTAGATTAAATTTTTTCCGCATTAGCGTAGTGATCACTATGCTGTGGCTGCAAACAGCACCGCTCGAGCGCGAAAGAGTCGCAAGCGACTCTTTGTTCTTGACCTAATACACAATATGTGGTTAGAACAGTAACTTTAGGTATGGGAAGCATTAGTAAGTAATATGTGACCCGATAGCAGTTTTTAATGAGTAAGGTTTGAGTTAAAAAGCTCTACGCAAAATCTGCGTAGAGCTTTTTAAAATTATAGATCAATTTAGATTTCGATATCAATCGATATAGCTGACAAATACATATCCCGCCTGCTTAAACATGTGCTCTGCCTGATTTAATGATACTTTGCGTTTTCTGTGTGTGGCAGGATCCATCCAAGTAACGGAGGAAGAATCATAGCCGATGATAAGGACGGCGTGTCCGCTGCTTTCCATCGCAATGACAGGTTTTTCACTGCTGACAAAATAGAGTATTTCATCGACAGTACATCCGGTGAGATTTACCGGAGTGTCGAGATGGGATCGCAGCATTTTCATAATGGTTGATCCTTTTAACTCGGAAACTGTTGTAGTTACTTGAGCGGCTTGCAATAACATTTGCGTGCTTGCTTTTATTGTAGAAATATTACCGGATGGATATGTGATTCCGGCAATTTCTTTGCTTAAAAATTTACCGCCACGTTCCCAGATGATATGAGAATCACTATCCATAACGACGCCCATCTGTTCATCAGCGAGAGTGATCGCTTTAGAAGCATCGGCATAGGATCCGGTAATTCCGCCATATGCGTAAATATAGTATTTCTTAGTGGCGTTTGTATCTTCTTCTTTAAGATGAAAAGTAGTATCTTCCGTGATCATTACACTCTTTGTTGCGTGAGTTTTTGGAAGAGACTGCATCACATAACCGGCTGGCAGGGAAATATATTTTTCGGTCAATGCTTTATCGGTAATACGCGTAGTTAGCTTGATCGCCTGCGCAGCTGTATTTTTCTGGTTCATGATACTATCATCAGATGCCTTTTTCCAGGCACCGGAAACACGTTTTAGTCGTTTTAGTCGGATGACATTTCCATCGACTACGGCATTTGTTACATAGGTATTTCGGGTATTATATTCGCGCAAAATGTTTCCTGTACAGTCGGAAATAACAAGCTTGTAAGCGGGACGAATAATGTCACCGGTCGTTGATTCGTGAATATCTTTGTTGCGTACAAATCCATATACGACATTAGAGTCTATAGTTCCAAGGGCAACCAAACTTTGGCCGGAAGGAGCCTTTAACGTTAATTCTTTGGAGAAATTAAGGTCAAGAATAGTCAGTTTGCTTGCGTTACCGTTTGCCGATGCATTGGACCAGATAAAGCAGTGAGCCTGTTCCAACATTAAGAAATTATCAGCTGAGGCATTTTGTGTAAGGATATCATATCGCTTGGATGATATGTTATACGCATATACCGTGTCCTGTAACGAGAAGTAAAAGATGTTTTTGTTGTTAATATAACAAAAATCACCAAAGTCTTCTTTAAGCTGCTCGTAAGTCGTGGTGAGAGGCAGATATACACGCTCGGTAATCTGGTTATCAGCAACGCTGTAATCATAGAGGAGGATACCAACTCGGCCTTCATAATCACCACAGTTCATATAGCCATAAACGACAAAGCTGATATTTCCATCATCGTCTAAGTTTAGTATGCGAATATTATGCTGGTCGTAGTATTCGCGGATATAATCATTGTTGCCGGTTTCAAAACTAAATACATTATTCAGCTCATTTTTTTTGAGATCGTAATACCACAAAGAGCCATTGCGAACAAAAGCGAATTTTTTATTGGAGTCGCTGGAAGTAATATCCAGGTCTTCAGCAGAAGAAATACCAATTTTGACCTCACTTTTGTTGATTGAAATCAGGGAAGGATCAAAAATTGCTTCCATAGTTCGCTTGAAATATAACAAATAAATGCGTCCACCGGAATAGCGCACACGATAAAATTCCTTCACCTGATACGTCTCAGAACCGGATGCTGTTGTGGCAGACACAAAGTATGTCTGAGAGATGGCAGCAGTTTCAATGTTGAGCTCTTTGACAGTAGGCACAACATCCGTTAATTTTTTAGGTTTTAATTTTCCCCAAGTGATAAGCTTGCGGCTGGAATGAATATCAACGGATTCATAAGAAGAATCATCGTTTGTGCCACTTTCTAAATACTGCGAAAGATCCAGAGA
>ENA-OPAH01001649-OPAH01001649.1-human-gut-metagenome-genome-assembly--contig:-NODE-1649-length-13934-cov-2.720441_pt1 | contig 13934 bp, 14 predicted proteins | sample MGYA00241050_ERZ501416 | MGnify/ENA primary metagenome ERZ501416 (study PRJEB25962, sample SAMEA2042632) | human gut metagenome | biome: human gut; feature: human-associated habitat; material: faeces... | reverse complement strand
GGAGAACGTCAACATCTTCGTCTTCGACACCGAGGTCTACTCCAACACGGGCGGCCAATCCTCGAAGGCATCCCGTCTCGGCCAGGTCGCGCAGTTCGCAGCAGCCGGCAAGGACATCAAGAAGAAGAGCCTCTCCGAAATCGCGATGACCTACGGTTACGTCTACGTCGCACAGGTCGCCATCGGTGCCAATCCTGCCCAGACGCTCAAGGCCATAAACGAGGCCGAGGCCTACGACGGTCCCTCCCTCATCATCGGCTACAGTCCCCGCGAGATGCATTCCATCAAGGGTGGTATGGCAAACTGCGGCGTCGAGATGAAGAGGGCCGTCGACTGCGGCTACTGGAACCTCTTCCGTTACAACCCGGCTGCCGAGCCCGGCAAGAAGTTCACCCTCGACTCCAAGGAGCCCGCAGGCGGATACCAGGAGTTCCTGATGAACGAAGCTCGCTACAGCCGCTTGACGCGGGAGTTCCCCGAGCGCGCGCAAGAGCTCTTCGAGAAGAACGAAGCCGCCGCCTACGCCAACTACCAGCATCTGGTCAAGCTCAAGGAGATGTACGACGGGGAATAAGTCCCTCATTCGTCACCTCATGCGAAGGGAGCCCCGGCAAATGTCGGGGCTCCCTTCTCTTTGCTTGTGACAGGATGTCAGCTTACTTTGTTACTGCACCCTTTGCCTCCGCCTCGGCAATGCGACGGTGCTGCTTGCGGACCTCGATGACGAGGAGCAGCGCCGAAAGGAGAACCGAAAGGCCGTCGGCGATCGGGAACGAGAAGCAGTAGCCCATGAGCGGCGTCATTCCCGGAAAGAGGCTTGGAATGAGCGTCGGGGTGATGAGAAACGCGGGCAGCAGGAAGATGAGCTGCCGGGTAAGCGACAGAAACGCCGACTTGAGCGGCTGGCCCGTTGCCTGGAAATAGTTCGAACTGATGACCTGGACGGAAATGAGCGGAATGAGCGCCGTCTGCACGATGAGCGCCCATACCGCGAAGCTCATGAGCGAAGCCTCGATGCCAAACACGGAAATGATCTGCTCGGGGAATACGTGAATGAGCACGAAGAACACCGTCAGGATCGCCGTGGCCGCACCCAAGGCGACGTAGAGCGTCCTGAGCACGCGGCGGTACTTGCGCGCACCCGTGTTGAAGCCGAGTATGGGCTGCGCGGCAATCGCGATGCCGAGAGCCGGGAAGAAGACGACGCCGGTGATCTTCGAGACGACACCGATGCTCGCGAGCGCCCCATCGACGCCGATCGGATCGGCAGCGCCGAGCGAGGCGAGGAGCATGTTGCTGATGACCTGCGTCACGGCCATCGCCGCCTGCAAGCCGAAGGGCGCCAGGCCGAGCTCGATGAGGCGCTTGCAGATCTTCGGGTCGATCGCGAGATTGCGCGCGTGCAGCTTGAAGGGTGCCGACGAGCGTGACGAGACGAAGTACCAGAGAACGATGACGGCCGTGACGGCCTGGCCGATGATGGTTGCGCTCGCAGACCCCGCCACGCCCCAGCCGAAGACGAGGACGAAGAGGTAGTTGAGGATCACGCAGACGACGGTACCCACGACGGTCGTCCACAGGGCCAGGTTGGGGGCACCGGCCGTGCGAATAAAGTTGTTGACGCCAAAGCTGATGTTGCAGATCATCATGCCGTAGATGATGATCTGGATGAAGGTGCGTGCGTACGGGAGCGTAACATCGGTCGCGCCCACGAGAACGAGGAGCGGGTCGATCCAGAACGTCGCGTAGATGGCCGCGGCGATGGAGACGATGATCATGACCGTCACGGAATTGCCAAGTGCGCGCTCCGCGTCGTCCTTCCTGCCCTCGCCCAGTAAGATGGCCGCAAGCGAGTTTCCGCCGTTACCGGCGAGGATCGCGAAGGCGTTCACGATGGTCATGATGGGAAACGCGACCTGCGTCGCGGCAAGGCCGATCTCTCCCATGGCTTGGCCGAGAAAGATCGAGTCGATGACGTTATAAAGGGAATTGAGGACGACGGCTGCCACGGCGGGAATGGAGAACTCGAGCATGAGCCTGCCGATAGGCGCCGTGCCCATGCGCGTGACCTTGTCTTCTCCCCTATCCTTGCGCTTCTCGAGCTCGGCTTGCCCGACCGCGGGGGCGTCTGTCGTGCGTCTTTCCATGCGCGATGAACCCGTGTTCAGATGCCCTAGTCGTAATAACCGCGTTCGAAGGCTGCGTCACCCTTGCCGCAACCACCCTGATAGCATGTCGGTTTGAAATCGAGGACCTTCTTGGCGATCTCGGGCTGCGTGCGCAGCTTTACGAGCATGTTGTAGACCCCCGCGCCATCGATATCGACGATACGCGGATTGCCGCCCTTCATGATGCGATAGACATCGGCAGCCGTGTACCCCTCGACCTCCATGGGGTTTTCGACCTTGTCGAAGAAGCGCGGTTCGGGAAGGTCGACATATGCGCAGAACTCCCGGTAGATATCATCATGCTCGGGAGCGAACAGCGTCTTGCCGTAGTCGGGACGATGCGACAGATGCGACGCCTCTTCGTCGAGCTTGGCGTCGAGCTCGGCAAAGTAGTCAAGCGCCGTCTTGCCCCGTTGTGCCTTGCCCGCCTCGACAAGCGCCATTTCACGTTCGTATGAACCCATGTTCACGACCTCCTCGTATCCTGTCGTACGGAGCATAGCACTCATCTGGGACATAGTTGGGTACAGAGCACTTCTGTTGCACGCACGGACGAAACCGTATAATTGAGACGAGCATGCGAAGAGAGGAGCTTGCGCCATGCGTGTCCTACTCATGAACCACTTTCCACTCCAGGGATCAGGCAGCGGGGTCTATACCGTCAACATCGCCCGCGCACTCGTGCGAAAGGGCCACGAGGTGTGCATCATCATGCCCGAAAACGAAGTGCTCGCCGAGCTCGACGTGGACGGCATACGTCTGCACCCCGTCTATTTCGATTCCTGCAGCGCCGACGCACTCGACTTCGACTTTCCCTGCTTCACGACGCATCCGCGCAGCGTCATGACCTTCTACGAGCTCAACAACGCGCAGGTCGCGGCATACGAAGGCGCGTTTCGCGCGGCCATCGAAGACGAGATCGCGGCCTTCGATCCCGATGTCATCCACTGCGGGCACATCTGGCTGCAGGCAAGCTACGCGGCAGATTACGGCATACCGCTCATCATCACCGCACATGGTACCGACCTCATAGGATTCCAGAAATCGGAGCGCTTTCGCGAGCAGGCGCGCAAGGCCTTCGACACCGCAGATGCCATCATCACCATCTCGAAGGACAGCACCGCGCTCGTCAACAAGCTGTTTGGCGAACCGGAAAAGGTGCATCTCGTGCGCAACGGCTATGATCCGATGGTCTTCTATCCCGATGAAAGCAGCGTGGCCGAGGTGCTCACCCGCTTTGACATTGACGGCGATTACGACGACATCGTCTCGTTCGCGGGCAAGTTCGCGCATTTCAAGGGCATCGACATCCTGCTCAACGCTGCCGCGCTCTACGAGCGTGACGGAGTCGCCACGATCATCGCCGGAGATGGCGAGCTCTTCGGGGAAATGACTGCGTTGGCAAAGGAGCTCGGCCTCAGGCACGTGCACTTCGTGCATAACCAACCCCATGACGTGCTGCGCCATCTGTACAGTTGTGCCACCGTCTCGCTGCTGACCTCGCGCAACGAGCCTTTCGGGCTCGTCGCCATCGAGGCACTTGCCTGCGGCGCACCTGTCATCGCAAGCGACGAGGGCGGGCCCCTCGACATCATCACGCCGGAAGTCGGATTGCTGTTCCAAAGCGAAAATCCCGAGGACCTGGCGCGCGAGGTGCAGCTCGTGCTCGATGGCGACATCGACTTCGACCGTGAGGAGGTCGCTCGCTATGCCCTCGAAAACTACTCGCAAGATGTCTCGATTGGCGAGCTCATCGCTCTTTACGAGGCAGCTATCGGATAAACGGTAGCCTGCGTCAAACATTTTCGTTTAGGCGCAGAAAGACTGCCTCACTTCGACGGTCGCTTCCCGACAGCCCGCTTCGCGGTCTTTACGGCGCGCTCCCTTAGACCTTCGTTCGACAGGCTTTCTGCGCTCATCCGAAAATCACTTCTACTTGCGCTTGGCAAGCAAGCCGTGAACAAGCTCAATGAGGCAGTTTGGTCTAACCAAACTGCCTCATTCCTCCTTGCGCTTGGCAAGCAGACCGGGAGCAAGCTCGGATACCAAGATCGCCGCGAAGATGAGGACGAAGCCGCACACCATGCGTCCCGTCAGCACCTCGGCGCCAAAGGCGACGCTGAATGCCACGCCAAAGGGAGATTCCAGCGAAAGCAACAGCGAGGCGGTCGATGGCGGGAGCTTTTGCTGGCCGATGTTCTGGAAGAGCAGCGCGAGCGCCGTGCAGGCGATGCCAAGATAGAGCAAGCTTGCCCAGGTGTTCCAGTCGAGCGCCTCCCATCGGGGCGGCTGCTCAAAGATGGCACCCGAAAGAAGCGAGAAGAGCGCGACGAAGAAGAACTGCCACATGGTCAGCACGTATATGTCACGGTCTTGCGAGAACTTCGAGACAAAGCAGATATGCAGGCCGTAGAAGACCGCGCAACATAGGGTGAGCAAGTCACCGAAGCTCATCGAAAAGCCCGAGCCTAGGCTCACCAGGCCGATGCCGCCAACGCACATGACCGCAGCGACGATATTGAATACATGGGGCCTTCGCCTGGAAATCGCCCATGCGAAAAAGGGGACCATGACGCAATAGGTGCCCGTGAGAAACGCGTTCTTTCCCGGCGTCGTGTCCGTGATGCCGATCGTCTGCAGGTAATACCCCATGAACAGCAGGAATCCGAAGAGCGCGCCGAAGGCGATGTAGTCCTTGCGAAAGTACAGCTCGCGTTTCCTCACGTACACGAGCGCGAGAATGAACGCGGCGAGCGCGAAGCGCACGACGAGAATCCACGCCGGGGACACGACATCGGTCGTATCCTTGACGACGACGAACGAGCTGCCCCAGATGAGGGTAGCCAGGACGATGAGAATCTTGTAGAGCATCACTGGATATGGCCGAGGAAGTTCTTCGTTCGCTCGTGCTTGGGGTGGTTGAAGACCTCGTCGGGAGTGCCCTCCTCGACGACGACGCCACCTTCCATGAAGATGACGCGATCGGCGACGTCCTTGGCAAACTGCATCTCGTGCGTGACGACGACCATGGTCATGCCCTCCTCGGCAAGCGAGCGCATGACGTCGAGGACGCCACGCACGAGCTCGGGGTCGAGTGCGCTGGTCGCCTCGTCGAACAGCATGACATGTGGCTCCATCGCGAGCGCGCGGGCAATGGCGACGCGCTGCTGCTGACCACCCGATAGCTGGGCCGGGAAGTAGTCGGCACGATCGCCCAAACCGACACGGCCGAGCTCGAACTGCGCTATGCGCTCCGCCTCTTCCTTGGAACGCTTGAGCACTTTGCGTTGGGCGAGCATGACGTTCTTGAGGGCAGTGAGCTGCGGAAAGAGGTTGAACTGCTGGAACACCATGCCGACATGCTCGCGCAACTTGTTGACATCGGTTTTGGGATCGGTGATTTCCTTGCCCTCGATGAAGATGTGGCCACCCGTCGGCTTCTCGAGCAGGTTGATGCAGCGAAGCATCGTGGACTTGCCGGACCCCGACGGACCGAGCACGACGACGACCTCGCCCTTGGCAATCTCGATGTTGACGTCCTTGAGCACCTCGTTGTCACCGAAGCACTTCGAGAGATGCTGGATCGAAATCATGGAATCCTGACCGCTCATCGCGAGCCTCCCCTCTCGTCAGCATCAGTTATCTGGGCATCGAGTGCGATACCGTCCTGGAGCTCGTCGAGCGCTTGGTCCATGTCAGCGGGTTCGGAGCCGTCATCCAGATGGGCCTCGAGACGTTCTTGTTCCTGAAGCACTTCCGCTGCCTGCTCGGTGCTGACGGTAATCTCCTCGCGCATCTGGGTAAACGCACCACGACGGTTCTTGCGGCGTTTCTTCTTGGGCGCGGTCCCGCCCGAATCCGCGAGCGCGAGACGCTTCTCGAGGTTGCCGACGACGCGGATGAGCGGCAACGTGACGATGAGGTAGAAGCAGGCGGCCACGATATAGGGCGTCATGTTGCCCGTGAGCGAGACGATGGAGCGCGAGTAGAGCATGAGCTCCATGACGCCGACGGCGGCGAGCAGCGAGGTGTCCTTGTAGAGCAGGATGAACTCGCTGGTCATGGTCGGAATGACGCGACGGATCGTCTGGGGGATGATGACGTAGAACATCGTCTGCGGACCGGTCATGCCAAGCGAGCGCGATGCCTCGAACTGGCCCTTGGGTACCGACTGGATGCCGGCGCGGAAGATCTCGCACAGGTAGGCGCCCGAGTTGACGGCGAGCACGACGATGGCGAGGACGTACTGGTTGATGTCGATGCCCAGAAGCGGTAGACCGAAGAACGCAATGTAGATCTGCAGGAACAGCGGCGTACCACGCACGACGCCGGTGTAGATTGCCGCGAGCACGTGCAAGATACGGGAACGCGCGATCTTCATGAACGCGGCGACGAGCCCGATGGGGATCGCAAGCGGAAAGCCGACGAGGACGAGTCCGAGCGAGATGAGCCACCCGACGGCGACGACGGGAATGGAGGAGACGATCAGCTCGGGCTGGAAGAAGAGACGCAGAAACGTGACGGAGTTCCATGCCTGGACAGCCGGTTGCTCGCCCAGCCAGGTAGAGAGCCTCTCAGCCGGAGAGGCATGGGTCACCTCGATGGAAGGCGAGGGTGCGAGGTCGAGCATGTTGCCATCGGCCAGCGTGTACGTGCCGGTGAGAAAGACCTCGCCATTCACGTTGGGAAGCGACACCTTGTACATCTCGAGACGCAGGCGCTGGCCAGGCTGCAGAGGTGCGGAGAAGCTCACGTCGACCGAAGCGTCGCCCTTGTTCATCGTCACGGTGTTCTCGGGGCTGAGTCGCGTCGTACCTTCCAGGACCGTCACCTTGACCGAGGACTCGTCGGTAATGACGGATCCCTCCGGCAGCTTGACACTCACCGCCGAGACCTGTTCGCCATCGCCCACGAGCGCTTCCCAGGTGACGCGCGTCGGCTCACCGCCAAGCACGCTTCCGGTGCCCGTCTCGTTGCTCTTCGCGGTAGTGACGTCCACGGACATGGCACCCGCGAGGAGCGGGGATACGAAGGTCAGCACGAGCGAGAGCGCAAGTGCCGTGACGAGCGCATGCTTGAGCATGGGCTTCAGGTTTGCTGCCATATGAATGAATCCCCCGTAAATATGCACAAAACAGATAAGGCAAGGACGAATTATACGCCCTTGCCTTATCGAATCCGAAGAGAAATTCGGCAGCTCGATGACGGGACTACTTGGCCGCGCCGAACCACTCCTCCTGGAGCTTGGCGATGGTACCATCGGCCTGCATCTCGGCAAGCGCGTTGTTGATGGCCTCGGCCAGCGCGACGTTGTCGGTGTTCACGATGATACCGTACTGCTCGCCCGTGGGAATGACCTCGAGAATGGTGCAGTCATCGTACTCGTGCGCGATGTTGTAGGCGGCAGCGGGCTCGTCATAGATGACGGCCTTGATCTTGCCGGTGCGCAGCGCCGCGAGCATGTCGGGGGTCTCCTGGAACGGCGTGTAGGCGGAGTCCTTCAGGTTCTCCTTGGCCCAATCCTCACCCGAGGAACCGGACTGAGCGCCGATGGGCTGCCCGTTGAGCGCATCGCGGCTCGTAACATCGGAATCCTTGAGGACGACGATGGCGAGATTGGAATCATAGTACGCATCGGTGAAGGCGACCTGCTCGGCGCGCTCGTCGCTGATGGTAATGGAGCTGATGGCGCAATCGAAGGTCTTGCCGCCGGCGACCTGCGTCACGAGCGAATCGAAGGCCTGATTCTGGATGTCGGCGTTGAGGCCGAGGTGCTTCGCGATCTCCTTGATGAGCGCGATGTCATAGCCCTTGATCTCGCCATTCTCCTGGTACTCCATCGGAGCGTAATCGGGACTCGTGGCGACCGTCAGGGTGCCGGGGGTGACGAGCTTGTACTCGCCATCAGCCGCCGAGCTGGAGCTCGACGAGCTCGACTGCGAGGACCCGCCGCCACATGCGCTCAACGCCAGCATGGCGACGACGGCCATGCACGCGAGGCCGAACACGAGAACCTTGGATACTTTTCCCTTGAACATCTCTCTCCCTTACTACTCGAAACTGCAAATATGACACGCTAGTCCAAACCGTGCAACCGTACCATAGGTACTCACCTGCGGCAACGAAATACTGGTCACCGTCAGTCGTAAATCTTTCTGAGGAACGCCTTGGTGCGCTCGTGCTGCGGATGGTCAATGACCTGCTCGGGGGCGCCCTCCTCGACGATTACGCCCTTGTCCATGAATATGACGCGATCCGAGACGTCGCGCGCGAAGGTCATCTCGTGGGTGACGATGACCATGGTCATGTGCTCCTCGGCAAGGTCGCGGATGATCTTGAGCACGTCTTGGGTGAGCTCGGGATCAAGCGCGCTCGTGGGTTCGTCGAAGAAGAGGATGTCGGGCTTGGTGCACAGTGCACGCGCGATGGCGACGCGCTGGAGCTGACCACCCGAAAGCTCGTTGGGAACCATGTCCTCCTTGCCGGCAAGACCGAACTTCTCGAGAAGCTCGACTGCCATGGCGCGCGCTTGCTCCTTGTCGACCTTCTGGACGCGCACGGGGGCGTCCATGACGTTTTGGAGCACCGTGCGATGCGGAAAGAGGTTGAAGTTCTGGAACACGAGGCCGAACTTGGCACGGGCCTTCTTGAGCGTGGCCTTGTCCGCATAGACCGCACGGCCATCGGGCCCGGGCTTTGCCACGACGATATCCTCGTAGGCCAGGTATCCCCGCTCGAAGGTCTCGAGCAACGTCGCGCAGCGAAGCAGCGTCGACTTGCCACCACCCGGCGAGCCGATGATGCTCACGACCTCGCCCTGCGTCACCTCGAGGCTGATGTCCTTGAGCACCATGGTGTCGCCGAAGCTCTTCTCGACGTTTTTGAGGGAGAGAATCTCCTTGGGCATGGGCGTTGTCTCCTCTCCCCTAGTCATGGTAGTACGCGAGTTTCTTCTCGGCCTTGTTCAAGACGAACTCGACGACGAGCGTGAAGATCCAGTATATGACCGCGGCGATTACGTAGGGGATCATGCTCACGAACGACGCGGCAAGCGCCTTAGCCTCGGTAAACATCTCGGCGATGCCAAGTACGAAGGCAAGCGAGGTGTCCTTGACCAGCGTTATGATCTCGTTGCCCATCGCCGGCAGGATGCGCTTGATGACCTGGGGCAACACGATGTAGAAGAAGGTCTGCGCGCGCGAGTAGCCGAGCACCTCAGCCGCCTCGTAGTGCCCCACGGGGATGGACTGGATGCCGCTGCGGTAGATTTCGGCGAAGTACGCGGCGTAATTGAGGATGAAACCGATTGCGCAGGCGCCGAACTTCCAACCCGACCCCATGTTGATACCGAGCAGGTAGTACGGTCCGAACATGAGGGCCATGAGCTGGAGCATGAGCGGCGTTCCGCGCATGAACGAGATGTAGACGCGCGCGACGAGCGAGAGCGGCTTGAACTTGCTCATGCGCGCGAGCGCGATGACAACGCCAAGCGGCAGCGCGCCGACGAGCGTCACGACGAATATCTCGAGCGACAGCACGAAGCCCGCCCCCAGATCGGGCAGGACCACGGACATCATCTGCATGAATGCGGGATCCACACACATCACCTCGTCTACAGCGTGCAACGGGGCGACCTCAACATGGCCGCCCCGCAGGTTCCAGGATATGAAGCAGGTTTACTTGCCCAAGCACCAGTTCTCGTAGCTGATGCCGTCGGCGGAGTACTTCTCGCAGATCTCCTTGACGGTGCCATCGGCATCCATCTCCTTGAGCGTCGCGGTGACCTGGTCGGCCAGGCCGTCGTTGCCCTTCTTGAAGGCAACGGCATAGTGCTCGCTGGACAGCTGCTCGGGGAGCATCCTGAAGATGCCCGGCTTGGCGGCCATCTGGTACTGCGCGATGGACAGATCGCAGGCAACGGCATCGACCATGCCACTCTCGAGCTGCATGAACGCGTTGTTGTAGTCACCGATCGTCTCGACCTTGCCACCGGCGAAGGTGTCCTGCAGGCTCTTCTCGTCACCATCGAGCACCTCGAGAGCGGCCGAGTCGACCTGTGTCATGACGGTCTTGCCGGCAAGGTCGGCCAGCGAGTTGATGCCGCTGTCCGCCTTCACGACGACGACCTGACCATTGATCATGTACATGTCGGTGAAGGAGTAGTCGTTCTCGCGACCCTCGTAGGTGAAGCCGTTCCAGATGCAGGTGATGTTGCCCTGGTTGATGAGCGCGTCCTTGGCATCCCAGTCAATCGGCTCGGCCTGGAAGGTCCAGCCGTTGCGCTTGCAGACTTCCTCGGCGAGGTCGAGGTCGAGGCCGGTGAACTCGCCCGTCTCGGTGTCCTTGTAGCCATACGGCGGATAGCTCTGGTCAAAGCCGACGATGAAGACGTTGTCCACCGGGGCATTGTCGGAAGCCGCGCTGCTCGAGGACGACGAGCTGCCACCACCGCATGCACTCAGCGCCAGGGCGCCAAAGCACAGCATGCAGCATGCGAGCACGACCGAAACGATTCTCTTCTTCATGTTCTCTCCCTACATCACTCTAGCGTAGTAAAGTTTCGTACCGTGGCATTGTAGCCTAATTACGTTACGGGTAAACCGTGAATTCACAGAGAGGCGCAAATCGTGGCGAGCGGCATGGAGAGCGGACCAGCTAGCGATGATGAGAAGCGTGGATGAGACACATTGGACGGGTACGTCTGTCTCATTTCCGGAAATGAGACAGACGTACCCGTCCAATGTGTCTCATCCCATCAGGAGGGTCTTGAGGAAGGCGATGCTGCGCAGGTCGAAACCGGCATGCTCGCGCACCCACATATGCGCGAGGTCGAGCAGCTGGATCTCGGGGTAGGCCTCGATTTCACCGAGCTGCGCGAAGGTCGAGAACAACAGCGTCTCGACCCAGCCCGCTGCCTGCGGGTCGATGGTCGTGCAGATGCCCAGACGCGCAAGGCACGCGTCGCACAGCGCACCGCCATAGCCCACGTCGAAGGCATGCACGTGCCTGATGGGGCTGCCGCATAGGGCGCATTCGCGAACGGCTGGTGCAAAGCCCTGCATGGCCATCGCCTTGAAGAGGAAGGCGGTCGCGATGAGAACGGACTGTCGCGCGGGATGGTCCGCCATGGCGCGCAGTGCTGCGGCACTCATCGCGTACATGCGCTCACCCAGCACGACGCCGTCACGTCCGAGCTTCTCGACGAGTTCGGCGGCGACGCTGGCGCTCGCGGTGCGTTCGAGCTCGTCGCGGATCGCCGCGTTCGTGGCAACGGTCTTGACCTCGCGCACGATGTCGAGCGACTTGCCCTCGTGCAGGAGCAGGTCGGCCTCGCAGAAGAGCTCGAGACGCGCCCCGATGCGGTTGCCCGGCTTGCGCAGTCCCTTGGCGACGGCACGCACCTGACTCCCGTCGGAGGCGAGCATGGTGACGATGGCATCGGTCTCGCCGAGCTTGGTGTGCTTGAGGACGATACAGCGCTCGTTATAGGCCTTCGCCATCGTGCACTCCCCAAATGAGACAATTGCTCAGAGCAAGTGTCTCATTATGTAACGGCACCTGTTGATAATGAGACAGTTTGGTCTGACCAACCCGTCTCATTTTATAGGCCTTCGCCATAGCCGAATTTCCTGACCTGTGCGGCGTTCTGGCGCCAGTCCTTCTTGACCTTCACCGTGAGGTCGAGATGCACCTGGCAGCCGAAGATGCGTTCGAGGTCCTCGCGCGCCTGCGTGCCTATCTGCTTGATCTTGAAGCCCTTAGCGCCGATGATGATGCCCTTCTGGCTATCGCGCTCGACATAGATGACCGCCCAGATGCGCATGAGGCGCCGGTCCTCGATGCGCTCGATGTCCTCGACGGCGACCCCGACCGAATGGGGAACCTCGTCGAAGGTCGAACGCAGGATCTTCTCGCGAATGAACTCGGCGATGAGCACCTCGTCGGAAAGGTCGACGCCCGTATCCTTAGGAAACCAGCGCGGGCCCGTGGGAAGCAGGCTGTAGACCACGTCGATGAAGTCGTCGAGGCCACGGTTGTGCTTGGCTGAGACGACGACCTCGGCATCGAAGTCGCACAGGCCGCGTGCCTGCTCGAGGCGTTCGGCGATGACGGGCTTCTTGACGAGGTCGGCCTTGGATATGACGAGTATCTTGCCGCAGGAAAGCTCGTTGACGTGATTCGCGATCCACTCGTCGCCGGTGCCGACGGGCTGGGACGCGTCGATGAGGAAGGCGATGACGTCGACGTCGGCCAACGCCTGAAGGGCCGATTCGTTGAGCTCCTCGCCCAGCGCGTCCTTGGGTTTGTGGATACCCGGCGTGTCCACGATGATCATCTGCATGTCACCGGTGTCGTAGACGGCCCGGAAGCGATGGCGCGTGGTTTGCGGCGTACGCGAGGTGATGGCGAGCTTCTCCCCCATGATGTGGTTGAGCAACGTCGACTTGCCGGCATTGGGCCTGCCGACGAGCGTCACGAAGCCACTGCGAAAGGTATCAGGGTCGACCGACTCGCCGGTACCGTCGCTAATACCGGCCGCCTTGAGCATCTCGTCCAGATCTGACATGCCGCCTCCCTACGAGAACATGTTCACGAGTGCGGTCCCGTAGACGATGAGACCGGCGATGACCGAGGTGATCGCGAGCACGAGCACGGCTCCGGCCGCCGCATCCTTCGCGACCTCGATGAGATGATGATATTCGGGGCAAACCTTGTCGCACAGCGCCTCGATCGAGGTGTTGAGCACCTCGGCGGCAATGACCATGCCGATACAGACGATGACGACGCACCATCCCCAGGGCTCGACGCGCAACGCCCAGCATGCCACGAGCGCCGCGATGGCGAAGACGAGATGCACCTTCATGTGAACCTCGCTCATGAACGCGCGGCCGATGCCGGAAAAGGCGACGACGAAGCTCCTGGCTTGAGACTGGTTCTTCATCAGCGTATTCCCGTCAGACCATAGGCATCGAGGATTTCCTTCTCGAGCGCCTCCATCTCGAGCGCCTCATCCTCGTCAATGTGATCGTAGCCGAGCAGATGCAACAGCGAGTGGACGAGCATGAGCGAGGCCTCCTCCTCGAAGCCCGTACCGAATTGCGCGCGTTGCCCATCGACGACGTCGAGTGCGATGACGACGTCGCCAATCTGGATCGGCTCGTCCTCCTCGTACGTGTCCCACGGATCATCGCACTCGAAAGAGAGCACGTCAGTCGGCTTGTCGATCCCGCGGTACGTGCGGTTGAGGTCGTGTATCTCGTCGACGCCCACGAGGCTGATAGACACCTCGCAGGCATCGGGAGCCTCCATGTGCTCCAAGGCAAACGTCGCGAGACGTTCGATGGCCTCGTCATCCCAGCTCGCCTCTCCCCCACGCCTGTCAATCGTGATGAGCACGGTCTACTCCAACCCCTCGATGCTTTGCTGCACGCCATGGGCAGCCTCGTCGTAGGCCCGTACGATACGGGCCACCAGATTGTGGCGCACGACGTCGGCACCCGTGAGATCGATGAAGGATATCTCGTCGATGCCGCCGAGTATGTCGCGCACGCCCTTGAGTCCGGAGCTTCCCGTGGGAAGGTCGACCTGCGTGACGTCTCCAGTGATGACCATCTTGGACCCGAACCCCAGGCGCGTGAGGAACATCTTGAGCTGCTCGGGCGTGGTGTTCTGCGCCTCGTCGAGAATGAGAAAGGCATCGTTGAAGGTGCGTCCGCGCATGAACGCGAGCGGGGCGATTTCGATGACGCCCTGCGAGATGAGCTG
>ENA-OPAH01001645-OPAH01001645.1-human-gut-metagenome-genome-assembly--contig:-NODE-1645-length-13964-cov-2.927098_pt1 | contig 13964 bp, 10 predicted proteins | sample MGYA00241050_ERZ501416 | MGnify/ENA primary metagenome ERZ501416 (study PRJEB25962, sample SAMEA2042632) | human gut metagenome | biome: human gut; feature: human-associated habitat; material: faeces... | reverse complement strand
CCCCAACGAAGAAACCGGGCACATGGACTGCAACCCCGACGCAGAAGCCGGGGACACCAACTGTAACACCGACGACAGAGCCGGCGGAGCCTACTGCGACTGCAACAAATGAGCCGGCAGGGCCTGCGGTTACACCGACGGCAGACACGGATGAGCCAACTGCAACACCAACAGCAGAACCGACGAAGGTTCCGGGCACCCCGATTCCGGTAACGGATCCGACGAAGGCGTTGCTTTTGGATTTTGAAGACGGTACCAATCAATATGTGACTGGACGTCAGGGCGAAGAAGAGCTGACTGTTGTAGAGGGCGGTTATAATGACAACTATTGTTTGAAAGTTTCCAACCGTGTGAAAAACTGGGCAGGACCGATGATTGATATCACTCACAATGTGACTGATTTTACAACGTATAAGATTGAGGCGTATGTAAAGCAGACAACGGGCAGCAACAAGACGATAAACTGCATGTGGGAGTCGATGGACTATGCGGGAGCGATGGCTTATACAACCGTGCAGAATGTAGTTGCGCCGAATGGTACATGGACAAAAGTGGACGCAACGGTTGTGGCACCGGGTGATGTAAGTAAATTGTCACTTTATTTTGAAATGGCAAATTATTCAAATGATTTTTATGTAGACAATATTTCTATTACGGAGAAGCATTTGGATATGGATGCAGTTCTTGCTGCACCAAGTCTGAAAGAGGCATATGCAAACCGCTTCCCGATGGGATGTGCAGTTTACAGCTATAATTTGCAGAATCCGGAGATTTTATCATTTATTAAACATCATTACAGTACGGTTACATTTGCAGATGAGCTGAAACCGGAGAATCTTTTGAACGAAGAGGCAACAAAAGCATCGGAAGATGGCATGCCGGTTATTAATACAGATGTGATTGATAAATGTTTATCTCTTGCTCAGGAAAATGATTTAAGTGTGCGTTTCCATACGCTTGTCTGGTATTCGCAGACACCGGATTGGTATTTCTGTAAGAATTACACACCGGAGTATGATGGTACGGGAACAGCTAAGAAAAACATTACAAATCTTGTTGACAAAGAGACGATGCTTGCTCGAATTGAAAGTTATGTTAAGCAGGTTATTACCTATGCAGAGACTAATTATCCGGGCGTTGTATATGCTTACGATGTAGTAAATGAGGTGATTGACAGCAATGGCTGTAAATTACGGACAGTAAGTTCAAGTTTGTATGGTGCTATTTTTACAGACGATGACAATACTTATATTACAAAGTCTTTTGAATATGCGAGAGAAGCTGAAAAAGCAGCAAATTCATCGGCAAAATTGTTCTACAATGATTTTGTCGGACTGGCATCGCCGGGACAGATGAAGGCAGTTGTGAAATATCTTGCAGATGCAAAAGATGCCGGAAATATTGATGGTCTTGGCATGCAGGCACATCAGACTAATCTTGGTGTGACAGATGGTGATAATATTAAAAATGCACTGAAATTATTCCAGCAAAATGGCTATGAGGTGCAGATTACTGAGCTTGATTTTGCAAGTAAGGATAATTCAGAGGCGGGTAATGAGACACTGGCAGCAGCATACCAGAAGTTCATGAATATTATATTACAGCGAATGGATGATACAACTGCTCCGGTAAATGTAAGTAATGTTACATTCTGGAATCTGACAGATTTGGATACTTGGCTGAATAGTTTTTACAGTGATGGAAGTACCTATTATCCATCACTATTTGATGAAAATTATCTGCCGAAAAAAGCGTTTACGGCATTGATTAATCTTGTAAATGGAGTTGTAGAGCCAACGGCAACGCCGACTGTGGCACCAACGGCAACTCCAACTGTGACTCCGACGGCAACTCCAACGGCAACACCAACCGTTGACCCAGATGCCACGCCAACACCAACGCCGGTTATCACACCGACTCCGGAGCCAACGGCTGAACCGGAACCGGCAGAGACAAAAGAATTGGATTTGGCGGAAGGAAATATTGTAATCAGTGCGACAGGATATACAATTGGCGATGCAGAAGAAACTGCATTTAACGGAAATTACACGATTTCCAGTACAGCACAATCGGCAACAGCATATTATATTTTAGTAACGGGCGGTACTCACACAATTACGTTAAATGATCTTGTTTGTACATCGAGTGAGTCAAGTCCAATTAAATTAAGTGGTGATGCTAAGGTAAATCTTATCTTAGTTGGAACATCCGCATTGACCGGTTCCGGCTATCATGCAGGAATCGAGGTTCCGTCGGGTTGTGAACTGACGATATCCGGTGATGGCCAATTGACGGCATTAGGCGGTAACGAATCGGCAGGAATTGGTGCTACATCAGATGGTAAGACATCTAGCACATTAGGACGTATTATTATCAGGAGCGGTACGATTATAGCCTGCAATACAGGAAGAAATGCTGCAGGAATCGGTGAATCACGATACGCTAAAGGCGGTGGAGAAATTTACATCTACGGTGGCAATATTTATGCGACATCTTCCGGTAACGGAGCCGGAGTTGGTGGCGGTGGTACGGCAGATGCCTCAGCCAAAACGATGAAGATTGGAATCTATGGCGGTATCATTTCCGCAGGCGGCAGTACTTATGCAATTGGAGATGGAAAGAGCCAGAGCATTTGTGAAGTAACAGTAACCGGTGGTGCCTGCTATAGTACGAACAGTGGTAAGACGATGTTTGGATCAACATGGGAAACCCAAGATACTTATGTTGGTACAGAGATTGACACAACAAAACTTTCCGGTATTCAGTCAGTGACGATTGATGGGGTAGACCAGGGAATCAGCAGTTTCTTTATTACTGCACAAGCTGGTACTGTGAACAAGAGGTTGAAACTGAATTTGTATGTGGAAAAGGGAGCATCTCATACGATTGTGGTAACGGATACAAACGGTGAGGCACATGAGTATATGGTTAACGCTTAATCTATAATAAAAAAAGGAGTTCATTCGTTCGAGACAAGATAATGCTTTGCATTATAGTCTTTTACGGATGAACTTCTTTTTTTGCTCTATTGACAGATGATGTTTCCTAAAAATGAGACAATAAAAATCTTGAATCTTCCCCCTTTTTTTGCTATTCTAAAAACAGTTTAATCCACAAAGGAGAGGGAGGCGAGGCGTTTTATGTTTCTCAAACAGTTTGCAGAATTCAATTCGATTTGTATACAGTGCCATGACAGTCCGGATGCGGATGCGATGGGGGCTGCGTTTGGTTTGTATGCGTATTTTATGAATCTGGGTAAAAAGGTAAATTTGATTTATGCAGGGGAACATCAAATTACAAAGCCATCGCTGAAATTGATGGTGGAGTACCTTGGCATTCCGATTCGATATGTGAATGAAATGCCGGAACATGATATTTTGATTACCGTGGACTGCCAGTATGAGGGTGGTAATATTACATCGATGCCGGTGAAAAAAGTGGCAATGGTTGATCATCATCCAATTTGTGTGAAAACGGATGAATGGTGTTTTATTTTTCCAGAGTTTGGAAGTTGTTGTACCGTGGTCTGGGAACTGCTTTTGGAGGCTGGGTATCCGGTAAATGAGAACTGGCAGGTGGCAACGGCATTGTATTATGGTTTGTATAGTGATACCAGCAGTTTGTCCGAAATTTACTATCCGGCAGACAGACAGATGCGGGATTCTCTGCGGATTAACAGAGAGTGTCTGGATGAAATGATTCATGCGAATTTGCAGCGGGAGGATTTGGAGATAGCAGGAGAAGCGTTGACTCACTATTACTATGATGAGGAAAAGCGTTTTGCACTGCTGCATACAAAACCGTGTGACCCGAATCTTCTGGGTGTTATTAGTGATATGGTAAATTGTGTGGCAACTGTTGACTGCTGTGTGGTATATAATGAAACGCCGATTGGATATAAAATGTCGGTACGAAGTGCAAAAAAAAATCTGCCGGCGAGTGATTTGGCGGAAAAAGTCAGCTGCGGAATTGGTGCTGGCGGCGGTCACACGAATAAAGCGGGCGGCATGTTGATGAAACACATGCTCGCCACACAGTATCCGGGGGAAGATGTAAAAGAAATTCTCATTCAGCGAATCCGCGAGTTTATCCGTGAAGCCGCTTACTGATTTCCATGAGAGGAATCGGCATCAGAGATAAAATACCTACGACAACCCATTCGCGTGGATTAAGTGCCTGCGTATGGAAAATAGGCTGGAGAACGGGCACACAGATGACCAGACATTGCAGGACAATGCAGAACAATACACTAAATAAAAGTTTTTTGTTTCCAAGAATCCCTGTCTCTAACAGCGAGTGCTCGCTTCTCATATTAAACGAGTGAACTAACTGCGATAAAGAAAGCACGGCAAAGCACATGGTGGAATTGCCGCTTGTATAGGCAAAAAGTGCTAAGGAGCCGATGAACATACCTTCTAAAACCATCTGAAAGACGGTATCAAAGTGAAAGATACTTTCATTTTTCGATAATGGCGGGCGGTTCATACTGTCCGGATCCGGTGGCTCAACACCGAGACAAAGCGCCGGAAAAGAATCCGTTACGAGATTAATAAACAATAACTGTACCGGCAAAAGCGGTGCAGACAGCCCGAAAAAGATAGCAACAAAAATCGTCATGATTTCCCCGATGTTACAAGACAAGAGGAAATGTATGGCTTTTTTTATGTTATCGTAAATACCGCGCCCTTCCTGGACGGCGCTTACAATAGTGGAAAAATTATCATCCATTAAGATAATGTCAGATGCATTTTTGGCAACATCGGTTCCGGTGCGTCCCATGGCACAGCCGATATCCGCTGCTTTTAGGGCAGGGGCATCATTGACACCGTCGCCGGTCATGGCAACGACATTTCCCATTGCCTGATAGCCTTTTACGAGACGTACTTTGTGGGCTGGAGATACACGGGCAAAGACATGATATTTTTTGAGCGCTGCAGGAAGTGAACGGTCGCTGATGGCATCTAAGTCGGCTCCCGTAATGACCTCATCTTTTGTCTGGCAGATGCCAAGTTCCTTGCCAATCGCCGCAGCGGTATTTTTATGGTCGCCGGTAATCATAATCGGACGAATTCCGGCGTGCTGGCAGCTTTTAACAGCGGCGTAAGCTTCCGGGCGGGGTGGGTCAATCAAACCTGCCATTCCAAGGAAAACCAAATGGGATTCTAAGGAATTGTTGTCCGGGCGGCTTTTGTGCAGACAAAAACCGAGAGCAATGACGCGAAGTGCATTGGCGGTGTAATTTTCAATTTGTTCATTTAATCTATGCCGCATCGTATGTGTCAGTGGCCGTGTGCTGCCATCTTTATCGAGATACGAGTGACAGTTGGCAAGGATAAATTCAGGAGCTCCCTTAGTTATTGCTAAATATCCATTGGGTGTCCGGTGCAGCGTTGTCATCCGCTTGCGGATTGAGTCAAAAGGGATTTCTTCAATAACCGGAAATTCTTTTCGTACTTCCGTATAAATAAGTCCGCTTGATGCACCGTAATGAATCAGTGCATGTTCGAGTGGACCGGATTGGTTGTTGCAAAGCAGAAAATAACGAAGTAATGTTTTTTCATTTTCGGTGCTGTATATATTCCGAACTGTCATGCGGTTCTGGGTAAGCGTGCCGGTTTTGTCAGAACAGATAACAGAAGCACTGCCTAGTGTTTCCACGGCAGGAAGATGGCGGATAATGGCACACTGTTTTGCCATGCGCTCGACGCCAAGGCTTAGCATGATGGTGACAAGAGCAGGCAGACTTTCCGGAATGGCTGCGACGCCAAGACTGACGGAAGTCATAAACATATCAAAAACCGGCTGATTTTTCTGCAATCCCAGAAAAAATAGAATGGCACAAATAATCAGGGCCAGGATGCCAAGCACTTTTCCTGTATGATTGAGGCGCCGGGTAAGAGGTGTCTGTGGTGCCTGTTCGTGTGAAAGCATACCGGCGATTTTCCCAATTTGCGTATTCATACCGGTTTCCGTAACACAGAACAGCCCATTTCCGGTCGTAATCATTGTGCCCGAAAATACCATGTTGAGCTGGTCGCCGAGTGAAAGATTTTCCATATGCAGCGAGTCGGAAGTTTTTTCGATGCTTCCCGTTTCGCCGGTAAGGGCGGATTCATTTGCCGACAGATTGTGCGTAAGGAGAAGTCTGCCATCGGCGGGAACAAGACAGCCGGTGTCAAGATAGACTAAATCTCCCGGTACAAGTTCCGGAGAAGATATGGTCTGGCGTTTTCCATCTCTTAGTACCTGACATTGTGGCGTTTGCAGAGAACGAAGGTGAGCCAGCGAATGTTCTGCCTTTTTCTCCTGATAAATGCCAAGCAGAGCATTTAGTATAACGATTGCCAGAATGATTAAAGGGTCGGTCAGATTTACTTCTCCCTGTGCATAAGAAGCAAAAAAAGAAATGCCGGCGGCTGCTAATAAAGTAAGAATCATAAAATCTTTAAACTGCGCTGCAAACTGACGGAAAAATCCGGGACCTTTTTCGCTTTGCAATTCATTTTTTCCATAATGTCTTTGGCGTTTGACAACTTCTTTTTGGGATAAGCCCCGGTCTTTGAAACGGTTGAGTTTATCCATTACTTCCTGTGATTCCATTTGATACCAGTTCATACTTACCTCCAAAATAATTGACTGTTTTTGTCGAAAGGACTCTCCTCTTTTTCCTTATTTGCATAAAATAGAATAAGGAAGTGGCAGGAGGAGCTTGTGTTTGTTGTTTGCTTATTAGCGTTGTCAGTGAGCCTTGACACGCTGGGAATTGGTATGGCATATGCAATGTCGGGCATTTGCATACCCAAACGAATCCGGTTATTTATTGCGTTATTAAATGGCGTGCTGACAGCGGTTGCACTTTTTGCAGTAATATATATAATTGTATTTAGATTTACAGACCAGCTTGTTGCACTGTTTAACAGTGAGGGTGTTGAGACACTTGCTGTATATGCACATAGCGGAATGATAATATATTTTGCAGGATTTTTATTTGCAGGATTTAATATAGTATCTGCCGGATATTTTAGTGCAGTGGAGTGTGCTAAAGAATCATTTGTGGTATCATTATTAAGAGGAATTGTGCTTATGCTTATTATGTCAATCAGCCTTTCAAAGCTGTTTGGAATGACAGGAGTATGGAGCAGTTTTCCGGCAACAGAATTAATAACGGCAGTTGTATGCGTAGTATTTCTTATACTAAAGAATAACAGAATGCGAAAGCATAATAATATATAGTCGGAGGATATGATATGGTTAATCCAGCATCAATTATGAAAATAATGAACTTAAAGAATAAATTTGCCGCAAACCATCCAAAGTTTGTGTCATTTATTAATTACTGTCTCAATGGTGGAATTCAGGAGGGAACAGTTATAGAGATAACTGTGACAAAGCCAGGAGAACAGCCGGTAACTTCTAATATGAAGGTTATGCAGTCTGATATAGATATTGTTAATGAACTTAAGACTTTATCCAAATAAGGTTTATTAAGCATTTGCTGGGGGTGTATATATGGGAAATATAATGGATTATCTTGACTGGCGTGGGGATATAACATTTGAACAGTCACCTTTTAATGAGGTTGATAATGTTATTCTTGCACAGCTTGCATACGTTAATTTCAGGGATATTATACCATCACCTGAGGAGAAGAGAAGCATTACATTAAAAGAAGCATCGCAGATGTTTTTTGATATGTATACAGAAAATGAACTAAAGCAGGATAAATCATTTATTAGTGAAGCTCCATTTCTTATGAAAAAAGCGGCAGCTTCCAAAAGATTTGGAAATCTGATTTTATCTAATTATGTAGATACAGTAGATGAAACCTTGGAAAAGCAGTTCGGGGCATTTCACATAAGAATAAGCCCTAAGCATACTTATGTTGTATTCAGGGGTACAGATGATACACTTGTCGGCTGGAAAGAGGATTTTAATATGAGCTTTATTATGCCTGTTCCGTCACAGGAGGCGGCGGTAGAGTATATTAATAGTACATGCCAGTACATAAGAGGAAGGCTTTATATAGGCGGACATTCCAAGGGTGGCAATCTTGCTATATATTCGGCTGTAAAATGCAGTGAGAGAGTAAGAAAAAAGATAGATTGTGTATACAATAATGATGGCCCTGGATTTGATGTGAATATGATAAAAAGTGCGAAATATCAGGCAATGTTACCGCTTATCAAAAGCATAGTCCCAGAGAATTCGATAGTAGGAATGTTACTTGAACACGATGAGGATTATATTATTGTTAAGAGTTCACAGAGTGGGCTTATGCAGCATGATGCAATGTCGTGGCAGGTGCTTGGTGCTTTTCTTGTAAAGGCTAAGAAATTAAGTGCACAGAGCAGAAGGCTTAATAAGGCATTAAGCAGCTGGATTAACAGCGTTGATAATGAACGCAGGGAGGAGTTCGTTGAAACTTTATTCGGACTTTTATATGCCAGCGGTGCTAAGAATTTGTCAGATGTGTCAGCAGACAGATTAAGAAGCACAAGGGAGGTTATACGTCAGTATGCCGGACTTGATAAGGACAGCAGAACACTTATTAAGAATATGCTTTTGTCGCTTACTGATAAGATAAGCAAGGCAAGATTTGAGAAATGATATTATAGAAATATTATAGAAGAAATGGAGATTAGATATGTCAGGAATTATTAATATTATACTTGGTGCAGTTGTACTATTTGTTGTAGTTGTATTGTTCCTGTGGGTTTCATCTAAGCACAAAGAGAGCGGACTTGGAGATACCTGTAGCGGCAATTGTTCTTCGTGCAGTGCCCATTGTTCAACTGGTTCTAAAGATAAGAAGTAAGAAAGAGAATAAATATGACTAATGAATTCAGGAAAAAGGCTGTCGAACTTGGAAAGCTAATGAATAACAAGTCTAAATTATCTGTACCGCTTGTAAAATGTATTATTGAGTGTTTTGAGATAGTATTCAGTGAGCAGGATATAGATTATATGCTTCTTATGAAGGACGGATATTACAGCAGGGATGAGCTTAAAGAATTGTGGCAGCTTGACGGTGAGGCATTTGAGAAAGTATTTACAAGCATAAGGGACAAAGGCGGAATATGGGAGAGCAGGCAGGAAGGTGTCTATGATATAACGCCGATATTTCCGGGCTGGGTTGAATTGTATGCCTCTGGACCGCTTAATGATAAGAGAAGACAGCTTCTTATTAAGTTTGCAGAATTTGAGGAGCTTCTTATAAAGCTTAATATAGCACCTGTAAGAATGTATATGAACTGTGTCAATGAGCGCAATATGCAAAGAGAGCAGGGAAGAATGTCAACGCTTATACCTGACTCTGCCAATAATCTGAGTGCTAAAAAGAGAATTATTAAGATTAATAAAAATGTAGATGCCGTGCAGGCTGTGTATACAGAGGGTGAGGTTATGGATATTCTTAACAGGAATAAAGAACATATTGCTGTTATGAACTGTTTCTGCCGCACCCAAAAGATGCTTGAGAATGGAAAATGTGACTATGATATGCCGATTGAGTCGTGTATGGCGGTTGGAAGAATGGCTGTACAGCTTGAAAAAGCTGGCGTTGCAAGACACATTTCCATAGATGAAGCCAGAAAGCTTATAGATACGCTTGAGAAAAAAGGCTGTATACATACATTATATCACTATGGCACATACTCAGGTAATGAAGAGATTGTGCTGTGCAACTGTTGTATAGACTGCTGTTTCTTATATGGAAGCTTCAGGGAGGGTGCTTTATCGCAGCTTATGATTAAGGCATTTTACAGACCACAGATAGTTGATAACGCGAAATGTACAGGCTGTAACAGGTGCGCCTGTTTCTGTCCGACCAATGCAACGTGGTATGATAAAGAGCGCGCAGAGCTTGTATATGATATAGACAGGTGCATAGGCTGTGGACAGTGTGTAACGCAGTGTCCGTCAGGTTACAGAAGTATGGTTAAAGATGAGAGAAACATTTTCGTAAAGACCAGAAAGAAGGTGGATTATGGTAGAAATCTATAAGACAGATAATAAGGTACTGCAAAAGCTTGATAATATAGAAGAAGGCTGCTGGGTTAATATGATTGACCCGACAAGCAGTGAATTATCCCTTGTATCAGGCTATTTTGAGATAGACTTAGCTGACCTTGCGACAGCACTTGATGAGGAAGAAAGTTCACGAATAAGTCTTGAAGACGGTTATACACTTATTCTTGTGGATATACCAACACCTGAGGTACGACACGAGAAAAAGATGTATACAACAATACCATTAGGTATCATATTAAAGAATGATGCAATAATAACGATATGCAGGGAAGATACACCCGTGCTTAACTATTTTGTGCGCAATAAGTTAAAAGAGTTCAGTACTAAGAAGAAAATGCGTTTTATATATGAAATGATGTTCCGCTCGGCTATGCTTTATCAGGCTTACTTACGTGGGATTGATAAGAAAAGAACTGAGATAGAAGAAAGAGTTGGCGATGATACACACGATACAGATATTATCGAGCTTCACGAATTAGAATCGACGCTTGTATACTTTGCTACATCTTTAAGGGCGAACAGCATTGTGCTTGAAAGATTAAGACGATACAAAAGACTTGAACAGTATCCGGAGGATATGGAACTGCTTGAAGATGTAACAGTCGAATACCAGCAGGCTATCGAGATGACGTCTATATACAGGGATATTATAGATGGTACAAGAGAGCTGTTGTCATCGGTTATTAATAACAGGCTTAATAATGTAATGAAAATTCTTACATCAATCACTATAGTTATGGCTATACCTACAATAATATCGGGAATATATGGAATGAATGTTGCCGGTGAGTGGATGCCTTTATCAGCAACCAGGTATGGATTTTATATAATTGTTGTAATAATATTTATTATATGTGTGTTTGTATTGTGGTTCCTTAAGAAGAAGAAAATGCTTTAAGGTGTTTAAGAAGATTTATTATATATAAAAAATATAATATACAATGGTAAAATTATATAATTTGTTTAATAAAAGCTGTGGAACAGTAATTATCTTTAAAAGTAGTCTTTATCCCGAAGTATTCTTTATCCAAGAGTAATCTTTGCTTAAAAATAATCTTTTAAAGATAATGCTTGTCCACAGCTTTATAATTGCTAGTAATATTTGTTATTATACTTATATGCTTACTTGTAAACTTCCTGCCAGCGTGACACCATCTCCTCAGCTTCTGTCTTAGATGATACTTTTGTTACAATGACCCCGTCAAGATAAATCTCATATACCGGAAACTTCTTAGGACTGTCTCCGTGATACACCTCTACTCTGCTGAATTTCACACGCTCCATAATAAAAAACCTCCACATATTAAATTAATAATATATAATTGTTAAAACAAATTAACAATATGTTGTATTGTATCACATACATATTTAAAATAAAATACAAGATTTGCCATTGGTACTAAAGTACCAAAAAACAAATAAAATTGTTGCATATTTGTGCATTATAAATTATAATAATCGCAGGGTTATTTCGACAATTGAATTAAGGAGAAGGTTTAGATATGTATTCACAACAGAATGTTGGAATCGGGGATGACTATGTGACAGCACATAGACTGGACCGCCGGCTTGCGGTCATAGACAGATTTTATCTTACTAATGTAACGAACCGTGCCTTTAATGACTATTTTGGAAATACGTCATATGGCTGTCTTACGGAGTTCGTACATCCAGATGATAAAGAAAAGTTAATAGAGCTTATTGATTCGTTTGATGGAAGTCCTGTGGGTAAATGCTTTTTATTCAGGGACTATAAGGGGGAGTACAGACAGAATCTTATTAAGCTTTTGTCATTTGAGAATAATGATGCTCTGCGTAATATTGATATAGAGATGATCGATATAGATAGTGTTGTAGAGACTAATCGCAGGATATGTGACGATATCGCAATGGAAAGAGTAGTTATGGGACTCACAGGCGAGTATGTATTTGCGTATTCTGAGAAGACTGGGGATATTAAGATTGTAAGATATGAAGGCATTTCAAGAGAAGTAATAACTAGAATGCCTATTGATGAATGGGAAGCATATATGCTTGATGGCAGAATTCTTGAAGAGGACGTTGTTGAACTGAATAATCTGATAAGGTATATAAAGCTGTATACATCAGAGTTCAGTGTCAAGCTTACAACTAATATGAGAACCTTTGGCAAAGCTATGGAAAAGGTTAAGTTCGTAGGAGCTGTATATACTAAGTATACAGGTGAGAATATGGTTATTGGAAGGATTATTCTTGCTGACGGAACTAACAGTATGGGTAATATTGTTGAGATTGCCGATGAACTTACTATGGATTCGCTTACCAAGGTGTATAATAAGAAGACTATAACAGAGTATGCACAGAAGCTTGTTAAGAAAGAGAAGATTAACAGGGTAAGCATAGTTATACTTGATGTTGATTATTTCAAGCAGGTTAATGACAGATATGGACATCTCTATGGAGATAAAGTACTTACAAGAGTAGCCAAGAAGCTTAAAGAGGTTGTTGGTGAAGATGGTGTTGTCGGACGTATAGGCGGAGATGAATTTATGATCGTCTTAAATGGAATTAATGACGATTATTCATTAAGAGGAATATTAAGAGCTATACGAACACAGGTTAAGTGGGAATTCAAGAATGATTATGAAAATTTTCAGGTCACGACATCAATAGGTGTTGCATTCAGTCCTAATAATGGACACGAATATGAAGAATTGTTTAAAAAGGCTGATTTCTGTCTTTATGTAGCAAAGGAAAAGGGCAGGGACAGGTATGTATTTTTCAGGGATGAGATACATAAAGAGTCTTATGAGAATTCTCTTAACCAGAAGGATAAGATATTTAATGACGGCAGGGAGATGCGCGAATTAAGATATCTTACAGACATTATGTTACAGTTTAACACAGACAGAAAGGCTGCTGTAAGCAATATGTTTGAACATATGATTCAGACTTACAAGGTGGACAGCATAAGCATTTATAAAGGTAAGGCTTTAAAGAGGTGTTTGACATTTGGACAGCAGCTTGAGGATGCGGAGTATCTGCCATATGTTAATACAGATGGCTTTAATAAGCTTATGGGAGATAAGAATTATATATCAGCCGATTTCGTCAACAGAAATCTGGATGTAGCTCCTGAATTTGTTGAGGAGATGAAGAAGCGGCATATATGTTCAACAATCCAGTGCTTTATTGGTGGCAGGGATGATATAAAAGGTGTTCTTACAATAGATAAGACCAAAGAAGCTTCACAGTGGGCAGAATATGAGATAGAGTGTGCTGTGATAACATCAACTTTATTGTATACAATAATAAGTGATGAAGAGCAGGATTATGTTGCAGCGATGAATATTACAGATTAAAAACAGCCCCTAATTACTATTGGCATAAGTAATTAGGGGAATTTTATATATTGCAGTATATTGTATTTATATTGTATTAAATCCACAACATATTGTGTTTGTATTGACTTGAAGATATATGTGATGTAAAATTTAAACTGCGCTATACAAGAGAACTCTTGTGTAGCGCATTATATACGATTAGGGTAGATAAAGCCCCAATATGATATATTTTATTATTAATAAATATTACGCGTAATTTTATTTGTATACTAAATGTGAATAGAAATTTATTGTCAGGTAAAAAGGGAGGGTTTACTAATTATGAAGATAATCAAACGTAGTGGATCAGAAGTTACATTTGATATTAGTAAAATAATGGCAGCAGTTGCAAAGGCAAATAAGGAGGTTGTACATAGCGAAAGACTTTCTGATGAGCAGATTGAAACAATATCTGATAATGTCGAGAGCATCTGCCAGGAGATGAACAGATCACTTAATGTTGAAGAAATTCAGGATCTTGTTGAGAACCAGATTATGAATATGAGGGCATTTGCAGTAGCCAGAAAGTATATCACATACAGATATAAGAGAGCTCTTGTAAGAAAGTCTAAC
>ENA-OPAH01001639-OPAH01001639.1-human-gut-metagenome-genome-assembly--contig:-NODE-1639-length-13994-cov-2.204964_pt1 | contig 13994 bp, 13 predicted proteins | sample MGYA00241050_ERZ501416 | MGnify/ENA primary metagenome ERZ501416 (study PRJEB25962, sample SAMEA2042632) | human gut metagenome | biome: human gut; feature: human-associated habitat; material: faeces... | reverse complement strand
GAACAGCCGGAAGCGATCATTGCAGATATCGTCACCGGCGTGGAAAAAGCGGATGGAAAATACATCACGATCATTGACCGAGCCGAGGCAATCCGTTATGCGATCGAGCATGCACAAGAGGGTGATGTTATCGTTTTAGCCGGTAAAGGACATGAAGATTATCAGGAAATCTGTGGCAAGAAATACCATATGGATGAGAGAGAACTGGTGGCAGATGTTGTCAAAGACGGCAACTTCCTGCAGTGATGACAGAACCGAAAGGAATGTAGGGTTTATATGCTATTTGCAGATATTATCATCGATATATCGGTGAAAAGTCTAGACCGCCCGTTTCAATATCGTGTACCGGATCCGTTACAGGCGGACGCGGTGATCGGCGCATTGGTCGATATCCCATTTGGCAAAGGAAATCGAACAGTGCAGGGATATATTATCGGGTTGTCAGATCAGGCGAAGTTTGACATTCGCCGAACCAAAGATATTATAGCAGTTGTAAAGCAGGGCGTCGTAGCACAGTCGCACCTGCTTTCCCTTGCTTACTGGATAAAAACACATTACGGCGGTACGATGAATGACGCGATCAAGGCTGTTATGCCGGTGCGGCGTGAAATCCAGATAAAAGAGAAAAAACGTGTCATACCGATCCCAACAAGGGAAGATCTTAGAAAGTTACGCGAGGAACTGGCAGGTAAGCATCAGACGGCAAGAGTGCGGATCATAGATGCTTTGCTGCAGGCAGAAGACTATGCAGACGGGATGGATTATGATGTGCTTTGTAAGGCGCATAAGGCAACGCTATCTGTACTTCGAGCAATGCAGGACAAAGGATGGATCCGTATAGAGGTGAGCAGATCTTACCGCAATCCCTATCACACACTTCATGCGGCAGACAAAGAAGTGATATTGAATGAGCAGCAGCAAAAGGCTGTAACGCAGATCTGTGGCAATATGGATGCGGGACAGCAGCAGGTATATCTGCTGCATGGTGTTACCGGAAGCGGTAAGACAGAAGTATATATGCAATGTATCGAGCATGTCATCCGCAGCGGCAGACAGGCCATTGTGCTGATCCCGGAGATCGCACTCACGTTTCAGACAGTACAGCGCTTTTATGCGCGTTTTGGAGACAGAGTTTCGGTTATGCATTCCAGACTATCTGCGGGAGAGCGGTACGACCAGTTTGAACGTGCGCAGACGGGAGAGATCGATATTATGATCGGACCGCGATCTGCATTGTTTACGCCGTTTGAGCGACTGGGGATCATTGTTATGGATGAGGAACATGAGTCCAGTTATCAAAGTGAAAATGTTCCGAAATATCATGCAAGAGAAGTTGCCGTACAGCGTGCCAAGATGCTTGGGGCAAGCGTGTTACTCGGATCGGCGACACCATCGCTGGAAGCATATTATCATACGACCACAGGGGAGTATACGCGCATTGAACTGACGGAGCGCGCCGGAGGGGCTTCACTGCCTCGTGTGGAAATTGTGGATCTGCGGGAAGAACTGGCAGCAAAGAATTTCTCGATATTTAGCCGGAGTTTAACGGCTAAGATCCAAAAGAGACTGGAACGAGGCGAACAGACAATCTTATTTTTGAATCGTCGTGGATTTGCAGGCTTTGTGTCCTGCCGCAAATGTGGAGAAGTCGTTGGCTGTCCGCATTGTGCCGTGTCACTCAAACCGCACAGCAGAGCTGGCAAAGTAACGCATCTGACCTGCCATTATTGTGGCTATACGATTCCGATGCCACAGACTTGTCCATCCTGTGGATCGAAATACATTGGCACCTTTGGACTAGGCACAGAGCAGGTAGAACAGATGGCGGCAAGCAGATTTCCGGGTGCAAGAGTACTTCGCATGGATGCGGATACGACCGGAGGCAAAGAGGGGCATGACCGGATCTTAAAGCAATTTGCGGCGGGCCAATGAAGAGGCGGATGTGCTGGTAGGAACGCAGATGATCGTCAAGGGCCATGATTTTGCGAAGGTAACATTAGTTGGCATATTGGCGGCAGATCTGTCGCTTAATGTAGGAGATTACAGAGCGGCAGAACGCACTTATCAGTTGCTGGCGCAGGCGGCAGGACGGGCAGGACGTGGCGATCTTGCCGGAGAAGTTGTCCTGCAGACCTATCAGCCGGAGCATTACAGCATTACCTGCGCAGCAGATCAAAACTACGTGCAATTTTATAAGCAGGAAATTTTAATGCGTCAAATGTTGCAATATCCGCCCGTTTCCCATATACTAGGAGTATTGGTGCTTTCTAAGGATGAGGCGTTAGCGACGTCATTTGCAGATGAGTTAGCGGACATGCTTCGTGGCACAGAGGGGCTTGTACTTTTGGGGCCGTCAGAGGCACCGATCGCCAAACTTCGGGATGTATATCGATATATGATATATGGAAAATCGGCGGAGTATGAGTGCTTGGTACGGGAAAAAGATCGATTAGAACAGTACATTCGGCAAAGAGGACTGTCAGAGCATTTAAGTGTTCAGTTTTCTTTTGATCATGAATAAAGGAAGGAAGAAAAAAAATGGCATTAAGAACAATTCGAGTAATGGGAGATGAAATATTGACAAAGCAGTGTCGCCCGGTAAAGGAGATGACACCTAGGATTAAAACATTGATCGAGGATATGTTAGAGACGATGTATGACGCAGAGGGCGTAGGTCTTGCAGCACCTCAGGTTGGTATTTTGAAGCAGATCTGCGTGATTGATGTTACACCGGAATGTGATCATCCGATCGTATTGGTCAATCCGGAGATCATTGAACTTAGCGGAGAGCAGATCGGACAGGAAGGCTGCTTGAGTGTACCTGGCAAAGTTGGTATTGTAAAGCGCGCCAATTATGCGAAAGTAAAAGCATTGGATGAAAATATGAATGAGATCATTGTGGAAGGGGAAGAGCTGTTAGCGAGAGCCTTGCAGCATGAAATCGACCATCTTTCCGGTACGCTGTATGTCAGCAAGACGGAAAATGGGATTCAGGACGTAGAGCCGATCGAGTAAATGTATCTCATAGGATGACGATAGAGAGGCAGACTGCAGAAGACAGTGCCTGATTAGAGTGAGACAAAGGAGTGGACAAAGCATGCGTATTGTATTTATGGGGACACCGGACTTTGCGGTTCCGACATTGGAAACTCTGATACAGAGCGAACATGAAGTAGTTGGTGTTGTGACACAGCCGGACCGACCGAAGGGAAGAAGCGGTAAGCTGCAGTTTTCTCCGGTGAAGGAAGCCGCCGTGGAGGCGCAGATTCCGGTATTTCAGCCGGAGCGCATAAAGGACGGAACGTTTTATCCGGTCTTGCAGGAACTCAACCCGGATGTAATCATCGTTGTAGCATTTGGCCAGATATTACCCAAAGAAATATTAGAACTGCCCAAATACGGATGCATGAACGTGCATGCGTCCTTGTTGCCAAAGCTTCGTGGTGCAGCACCGATCCAGTGGTCTGTTATTGACGGAGATCCGGAAAGTGGCGTAACGATCATGCAGATGGATGAGGGACTGGATACCGGAGATATGTTGATGGTTCAGAAATATACATTGGATGCCAAAGAGACCGGGGGCAGTTTGTTTGATAAATTGTCACAACTTGGCGGTCCGATGATACTAGAGGGATTGAAACAGGGAGAAGCCGGAGAACTCCATCCTGTTCCGCAGGGAGAAGAATATACGTATGCCAAGATGCTTTCCAAGGAGACAGGAAAGCTTGATTTTACCAGACCGGCGGTTGAATTAGAGCGCTTGATCCGAGGACTTAATCCGTGGCCGAGTTGTTATACGGGCTTACAGGGTAAAATGCTAAAAATTTGGGATGCAGATATTGTTGATGCGGGGCAGCAGGCAGCAGAGCAGATCGAGAAAGGCCGGTGCGGTCAGATCGTATTGATTGATAAAAATCGCTTGTGGATCCAGACAGGAGATGGCTGCCTGAGTGTGAAAAGCTTGCAGCTCGCCGGCAAAAAACGAATGAATATTGCAGATTTCCTGCGCGGCATGCAGATTGACTGCGGAACGATACTTGCCTGTGATTAGGCAATAGAAAGGACAGTAATACCATGGAGAAACGGCAGACGCCACAACAGAATATGCGAAATGTACGTGCCATTGCGCTGGATATTCTCCTGCAGGTGATGGAAGAAGGCAAGTATTGTGACCGGACATTACACCGTACCTTAAATAGAGAGGATACGTTGTCCAAACAACAGCGTGCGTTTCTTACCAGATTAGTAGAAGGAACTGTTGAACAGGCAATCCGTTTGGATTACATCATAGATTGTTTTTCAAAAACAAAAGTGGTCAAGATGAAACCGGTGATCCGTGAAACACTGCGTATGGCAGTATATCAGTTGTTCTATATGGATCAAGTGCCTGACAGTGCAGCCTGCAACGAAGCTGTGAAACTGGTACGTAAACGTGGTTTGAAAGGTCTTAGTGGATTTGTCAATGGCGTTCTTCGAAGTGTTATCCGTGGCAAAGATCAGATTAAATATCCGGATGCGAAAGATTTTATTTCCTACGCATCCATCAAATATTCGATGCCGGGTTGGATCATTGAATATTTTTTAGAAGAATACAGTGAAGCTGAAACAGAACAGATCCTGCAGGGGTTTATGCAGAAGGAAAGTGGTGTAACCGTGCGGTGCAATCTGAATCTGCAAAATCCGAGCGGAAATCCGGATCTTGCGGTTCGTGAGATCATAGAGTCTTTGGAGCGGCAGCAGGTAACAGTACAGCCCGGAAAATGGTTCCCGTATGCCCTTCACTTATCCGGCTTTGAGCGAGTGGATTCTATGGAGGCGTTTGTGAGAGGAAGACTGCAGGTGCAGGATGAAAGTTCGATGCTTGTTGGTGCTGTTTCCGGGATCAAACCGGGACAAGAGGTATTGGACGTTTGTGCAGCACCGGGCGGCAAATCTCTGCATGCAGCGGATTTATTGGCAGGTACCGGTGTGATCTTTTCTTGTGACTTAAGCGAGACGAAAGTGCATTTGATTCAGGAAAATATGGAGCGCGCCGGGGTAGATCATTGCGAACTGTACCGTCAGAATGCCAGGATCCTTCGCAAAGATTGGATCGATTCGGTGGATGTTTTGATCGCAGATCTGCCGTGTTCTGGACTGGGAGTCATCGGTGGCAAATGTGATATTAAATATCACACGCATCGGGAAGATATTGATGAGCTGGCATCGCTGCAGCGAGAGATCTTGCGGGTTGTCAGCCAATATGTACGGCCGGGTGGTATATTGCTATATAGTACGTGTACCGTTGCAAGAGAAGAAAACAATGATAACGTTTCATGGATCGAGGAGACACTTCCGTTTGTGCCGGTTTCGATAGAGGAAGACCTTCCGGAATCGCTGCGAGGAAAGACCGGTAAAGAGGGATATTTGCAAGTGTTGCCGGGAAATGGATCGGATGGTTTCTTTGTGGCAAAATTTCAGCGAAAAGGAATATGACAAAGTAATTAGGAAAGAAGGAGTGGACAGATGCAGAAAGTGGATCTTAAAAGCATGACATTTGCTGAGTTGCAGCAGTTTGTGGAAGATCTTGGAGAGAAGAAATTTCGCACAACGCAGTTATATCAGTGGATGCATCAAAAAATGGTCAAAGAATTTGCGAGTATGACCAATCTGTCCGCAGCGTTTCGTGATAAATTAGAGGAGCAGGCGGCGTTAAATGGTTGTACCATGGTAAAGCGGCAGATTTCCGCAGATGGTACGAACAAGTTTTTGATGGAGCTTAGTGACGGTAATAAAGTAGAGTCAGTGTTGATGAAATATCATCATGGCAATAGCGTTTGTATATCCACTCAGGTGGGCTGCCGGATGGGATGTCGTTTTTGTGCGTCCACGGTAGGCGGCTTAAATCGCAGTCTGACAACCGGGGAAATGCTAGAGCAGATCTATGAGGTACAGCGGATCACCGGAGAGCGTGTCTCTAATGTGATCCTTATGGGAATTGGAGAGCCTTTGGATAACTACGAGAATGTTGTACGTTTTATTCGAATGATTTCGGATGAACGGGGACTGCATATCAGTCAGCGAAATATAACATTGTCGACTTGCGGTCTTGTAGATGGGATCTATCGTCTGATGAAAGAAGATTTAACGATCACACTTGCAATCTCATTGCATGCGCCGAATGATGTACTGCGCCGGGAAATGATGCCGGTTGCCAATCGGTATTCGATCGCAGAGATCTTGAAAGCATGCCGGGAGTATGTAGATCACACCGGACGCCGAGTTACATTTGAATATAGCTTGGTGGATGGGACGAATGACAGTGCAGAACATGCAGAGGAGCTGGCGGCTTTGCTGCACGGTCTGAATTGCCATGTCAACCTGATCCCGCTGAATCCAGTGGAAGGGCGTATGGGAGAGCGATCCAAGCGTACCAAAGTATTGGAGTTTCAGAAAATATTGGAGAGCAGGCATATTACCGCAACGATCCGTAGAGAGATGGGAAGCGATATTGATGCTGCCTGTGGTCAGCTGCGCGGTAAAAATATATAATTCGTGGAAGATAAATCCCGTGTCAGTTGTGAAATAAATGGAAAAAGCGTCAGATTTTGACACTACATCACTATTATGATAAAATATGTTAGATAGTATACATGTAAGGTTGATTATAAACAAAGGAGGGGAAACTACATGAAAGCATATGCAAAGACAGATATAGGCAGCAAGAGATCTATGAATCAGGACTATATGTATTGCAATACTGAACCTGTTGGTAGTTTCCAAAATCTGTTGATCGTGGCAGATGGTATGGGCGGACATAGAGCTGGAGACTATGCATCACGTTTATGTGTAGAGACAATGGTGCAGTCGCTGGAGAAGAGTGCTCATAAGACGCCGGTTTCCTTGTTTGAGGAAGCAGTTACAGCTGCGAACAAAGCAGTCTTTGAGGAGTCTGCGTCACACGTGGAATATGAGGGCATGGGTACCACCGTGGTAGCCTGCACATTAGAGGAAAATACACTGTACATTGCCAACATTGGGGATTCCAGATTGTACTTGATACGAGATGGGATTGAGCAGATCACGGATGATCATTCTTTGGTAGAGGAAATGGTCAAACAGGGTAATATTACGGAGAGTGAGGCAAGGATACATCCGCAGAAAAATATTATTACGAGGGCCCTTGGCATCAATGAAGAAGTCCAGGCTGACTTCTTTGAGATTGATGTGGAGCAAGGGGATGTTATTATGCTCTGCAGTGATGGCTTGTCCAATATGATTGAAGATGAAGACATGGAATACATTGTAAAGAATAGTGATACTCTGCAGACAGCGGCAGAGTCGTTAGTGGCTAGAGCTAATGAGAACGGCGGTAATGATAATATTACCGTTGTGTTAGCTGAGGTATAAGCTAAGAGGAGGTAAGGGTAGAAATGATAAGTCCAGGAATGTTATTAAGCGAGAGATATGAGATTATTGACCGCGTGGGATCCGGCGGAATGGCGGATGTATATAAAGCGAGAGATCAGAGATTAAACCGTTTCGTGGCGATCAAGATCTTAAAACCGGAATATAGTAATGATGCAAAGTTTGTCTCCAAATTTCGAGGGGAGGCGCAGTCTGTAGCGGGATTGTCACATCCGAATGTTGTAAATGTGTATGATGTTGGTGAAGATGACGATCTGTATTACATCGTTATGGAGCTTGTGGAGGGTATTACGCTCAAGCGCTTTATTGAAAAGAAAGGTCGTCTCGATGTCAAGGAGGCGATAGGGATCGGTGTGCAGATCGCACAGGGTATGCAGGCTGCACATGATAACAGCATTATTCACCGTGATATTAAACCACAGAATATCATTATTTCCAAAGAGGGCAAAGTAAAAGTTACAGACTTTGGTATCGCTAAGGCAGCAACGTCAAATACAATCACATCTAATGCAATGGGATCTGTGCATTATATCAGTCCGGAGCAGGCAAGAGGTGGTTACAGCGACGAAAAGAGTGATATCTATTCTCTTGGTGTAACAATGTATGAGATGCTGTCAGGCAAAGTACCTTTTGAAGGAGACAGCACGGTGACTGTTGCACTTGCACATATTCAGGAAGAGGCAACACCGTTAGATAAAATTGATCCGGAAATTCCGCACAGCTTATCCAAGATTGTGATGAAGTGTATGCAGAAGAAGCCGGATATGCGTTATATGACAGCTTCTGCATTGATCGCAGATCTGAAGAGAGCGTTAATAGAGCCGGATGGGGATTATGTTGTGATCTCCGATGTTGTCGACGATTCGCCGACGATCATTATGGACAAAAATGAAGTGGATCAGTTGAAAAAGAGTGCTATTTTAGCAGAAAAAGACCGTACAGTTCAGCCGGAAAATGAAGAGGAAGAATCGGACGATGATGCTATTGATCCTAAATTAGAGCGTATTTTGAAAATCTGCAGCGGTGTTGTTGCGGTGATCATTGTGTTAGTTGTTATTTTGCTGATCGGCAAAGTGGCCGGTTGGTGGGGTGGCGGTTCCAACAAGAAACCAACGCCGACTTCGACAGCAGATGCAAGTGCAGATCCACAGTCTTCTGCGGCTGCTTTAGGTAAAGTGGCAGTACCGGATCTCGTGAATCATACACTTGAAGAAGCAGAGAAGATGCTTGACGAGGCAGGATTAAAATATCAGCTTAAGCCGGTAGAGTCTGAGGAGGACGCTAATACCGTGACGGATCAAGAACCGAAATCCGGCGAAGAGGTAGAAGAAGGAACGAGAGTTACTATTTATTACAGTCAGGAATCCAGTGGAATTACGATTCCGGATGTAACAAATAAATCCTTAGAAGACGCAACATCTCAATTAGAGAGCAGCAATTTGACCGTTAAGGGAACCACAGAGAAATATAGTGATATCGTAGCCAAAGGAAAGGTATGTGGTACCGATCCTGTTGTGGGTTCCAGTGTAGCCAAAGGAACAGCAGTTACTTTGATCATCAGTAAGGGACCGGAAAATGATATGGTACGTGTTCCAAATCTCGTGAAGAAATCATTAGAGGTTGCGAGAGAACGATTAGCAGATGTAGGATTGGAAGCTCCAGATGAGCCGACTTATGTATATAGTGATACAGTACAGAAGGGATATGTGGTCAGCCAGTCTAAGAAGTCCGGTACCAAGGTTGAGGTTGGAACGGTGATTGAATTTACCGTCAGCTTAGGATCTAAGCATAAGGCAACTGAGAAACCGGCTGCGACACCGACGACAGAGCCGAAGTACAAATATACAGGTTCTTTGACGATTTCTGCCAATCCGTTTGACTACGAAGATGAAGCTCCGGCATCCATCAAATTAGTCTTAGAGCAGGATGGTAAATCTAAAACTGCCTGGTCAGGAACTTTGAGTTATTCTGATTTCCCGCGTAAGTTTTCGGTTGAGGGATACAGTGATAACAATGGTAAGATTACGTTGTATAAAGATGGCGTAGAAGTAGGTGGCCCATACAATGTAGAGTTTAAGAAGGAAAGGCAGTAATGCAGGGAAAGATCATTCGAGGTGTAGGCGGATTTTATTATGTACACGTTCCAAGCATTGGTCTGTTGGAATGCAAGGCAAAGGGTGCGTTTCGCAACCGAAGGGTCAAACCTTTGGTTGGAGACAATGTAGATGTAACAATACTGGACGAGGCGAATGCGCTGGGGAATATTGAGGAGATACTGCCTAGACATTCGGAGTTGATACGCCCGGCAGTTGCTAATGTCGATCAGGCGATTGTTATTTTTGCAGCATCCTATCCAAAACCAAATATCAATTTGCTGGATCGTTTTTTGCTGATGATGCAGTGGCAGGATGTACCTGTTAGCGTATGCTTTAATAAATTGGACACCGCAGATGATGGCTTTATAGAAGAATACACCAATGTTTATAAAGACAGTGGTGCATCGCTCTTTTTTACCAGTACCTACGATGGGAAGGGGCTAGAAGAGCTGCATCAAAGTTTGATTGGGAAGACAACAGTGCTTGCCGGACCGTCCGGTGTTGGAAAATCTTCTGTAATGAATGCACTTTTTCCGGAAGCAGATATGGCAATTGGGGAGATCAGTACCAAAATTAAGCGAGGGAAACATACAACGAGACATTCGGAACTGTTTTCGCTGCCGGATCAAACGTATGTGATGGATACACCGGGATTTACTTCGCTTCTTTTGCCGGAATTGGAAAAAGAAGAATTAAGGGAATATTATCAGGAGTTTAGACCATATGCATTGCAATGCCGTTTCCTTGGCTGTGCTCACATCAACGAACCGGATTGTGGGGTCAAGGAGGCATTGGCTCAGGGGAAAATGTCGAGTAGCCGATATGAGAATTATAAACTATTTTATGAAGAACTCAAAAATCGGAAACGCTATTAGATATGATAGGAAGATGCATTCATAGACTCGTCTATGAAAGAATGGAGAAGAAATATGAAACAGTTGGCACCGTCAATCTTGTCGGCAGATTTTATCTGCCTGGGAGAGCAATTGAAACAATTGCAAAAGCTTTGCATACATTACCTCCATATTGATGTGATGGATGGAATGTTTGTACCATCTATTTCTTTTGGTATGCCGGTGATTGCGTCATTGCGGAAACATACAGACATGTTTTTTGACGTGCATCTGATGATAGAGGAACCGATCCGTTATGTCAACGCCTTGCGTCAGGCCGGAGCGGATGGGTTAACTGTGCATGCGGAAGCGTGCGCTGATTTGCCGGGGACGATTGCGGCCATTCGAGAAAGTGGTGCGAAGCCGGCAGTGTGCTTGAGTCCAAAAACACCGTTAAGCAAGTTAGATGGTATTTTGGATCAAGTTGATATGGTGCTTATAATGGGGGTAGAGCCTGGTTTTGGGGGTCAGACTCTGATTTGGGAGACCTTGGAAAAAGTGAAACAGCTGCACAAGATTCGCAAAGAACGCGGATTGTTCTTCAAAATAGAGATTGATGGCGGCGTGACAAAGGAAAATGCACGTGCTGTTGCTGCATGCGGTGTGGATATTGTCGTGGCTGGAACCGCTGTTTTTCGTGGGGATATCGAGGAGAACATTCATGTTTTGCAAGAAGAAATCAACACGGAGGGACAAAATGCTTCTTGAGAATATTCCATTAGGAAGAACATTAGAAATTTATATTGATCGTGAAGGTTATCGTTATCGGTTAGTCAGTAAAGTAGAGGAAGCCAAATCAAATCAGGTATGTGTTAGTTTGATCGCATCCAATGGAAGAGCTTTTCAGTTTCATGCGGAGGATGATATATGCATTGTATATCGCGATGCAGACAGACTGTGGGAATGGACAAAAGTGAAGGCAGGCATTGCGAAGTTGGACGGAGAGCCGGTGCATATATTTCAGATTAACGATAAGGGTCATTCATACAATCGACGCAATGCATATCGCGTCCAGATCGGCGAAGAAACATTAATTGGCTACTATGATGTGCCGGGAGCACCTCGCAGATTATCAGAACCACCAAGCCCTGCAGATGAAGAAGAAAATGCAGATGTTATCGAGGAGATAGAACCAGAGATCGTGCGTGGTGTGATCAAAGATGTCAGTGAAAGCGGAGTGGGGTTATACTCTGACTTTGAGTTTCAATTGGAGGATGGCATGTTTTTCGACATTCCATCACCTTATGGTATGCTGCATTGCAGAGCAGAGGTCGTGCGTCGTGACGAGCTACGTGCCACCAATCATAAATTTAACTTTTATTATGGATGTGAGATGACGATGACAGATCGTAAGTTAATGAAATACATCTATGATATACAGAGAGATATTTTGAAGAAAACCAGAGGGCAGTAGTATACTGCCCTTTTTTGGGGATAGCGATCTTATAAGATGTAACGGGATAAGATGTATGCAGTGCTATTTTTGGGACAGCAATCTTATAAGATATAACGGGATAAGATGTATGCAGTGCTATTTTTGGGACAGCGATCTTATAAGGTGTAATGGGATAAGATGTTTGCAGTGCCGTTTTTAGGACAGCAACTACTTTCTGTAAGAGAAGAGAGGGGATAAGTATAATGCTTGGTAAAACAATATTATTTAGCGGCGGAAAGTATGATATTGCATTTATAAAACAATATTTGGCCGACAAGTCTTTTGATACGGTAGCATGTGCAGATTCCGGTTTGGAAGCGGCACACGCAGTAGGAGTTAACGTGGATTATATTATGGGAGATTTTGACAGTGTATCGCAAGAGACACTGGCAGAGTATCGGTCTGCGGATAAGGCAGCAAAGTTTGTGCAGTATCCTAAGGCAAAAGACTATACGGACACGCAGATGGTATTGGAATGGATATTGTCGGAAGGGGCATCTGAAATCACTATTCTGGGTGCTACCGGGGGACGATTGGATCATTTTCTATCCAATCTAAATATTTTGATGAAACCACTTAAGCAGGGAATCCCGGCGTATATTGTAGATTCGCATAATCGGTTATACTTGATTGACGGAGAGACAACCTTACACAGAGAGCAGGTATTTGGCCAATATATATCCTTCCAGCCGCTTTCCGAAAAAGTGTATCCGGTGACTTTGACCGGATTTCAATATGGACTGAAAGATTATACGCTTACATATGGTGATGGACGCGCGATCAGCAATGAGTTTGCGCCAGAAGCGCAGACGGCAACGATCTCGTTTACACATGGGGAATTGATCGTGATCGAATCTAGGGATTAGAACGCAATCAGATAGGGGTTGCTTGCATTATGTTGTGTGCTATAATGATCGCAGTAGTGTAAACTTGATGCAGATGACTTAGATAACAGAAATGAGGGGCTGTATGAATCGAAAGGTAGAGTTATCAGAAGAAAATTATGACTTGTTAGATGAAGTGATACACCAATTGTGTGAGCAGGGACGTTTGTTGGAGGAGCAGAATGCGATGCAGCATGGAAGTACATCGGTCTATGAGCATAGTGTTAACGTTGCCTATAAGAGCCTTCTGTTGGCGGAGAATTATCGTCTGCCAGTTGATAAACAATCATTAGTGCGAGGGGCCTTGCTGCACGATTATTTTTTATATGACTGGCATGAAAAGGATGGCGGACATCGGCTGCATGGATTTCGACATCCGGCGTTCGCACTTTATAATGCAAGCAAAGATTTTTCGCTGAATAGGAAAGAGAGAAATATTATTGCGAGACATATGTTCCCGTTGACGGTGTTGCCGCCACGATGTCTAGAGGCGTGGATTGTCTGCTTTGTGGATAAATACTGTGCGTTTTCCGAGACTATGGGGGATGGCAGAATACAATGGGAGCGATAGGGCAAGATAGAATACTGTGGGAGTGATAGGACAAGATAAATACAGTGGGAACGATAGGACGAGATAGGATACAGCGGGAGCGATAGGACGAGATAGTGAAGGGAAGAACGATAGAAAATAACGGAGGCTGGTGACAGAATGAAAGAGAACAATTTAATAAATAAGACTGCGTACTTTCATTTGCCCGGATTGTTTGAATTTTATGAATTATATCGCCTGTTTTTAGCGCTGTTTTATGAACACAGGGAGTATTTTTATAACTGGTGTGAGATCGGCTCTATTTATGGCGCACCCGCCGATTGCCCTTGGGGTGGAGGAAGAACTTCCTTCGGTGCGGAAGATCCGGAAGAAGTGCTAGCATTATTGCGTCGATATGGAATATCAGGCCGTTTAACTTTTAGTAATTCTCTGCTTCAAAGAGAACACCTGTCGGATACAAAATGTAATGCCCTTTGTGCATTATTTGCTGGAAATAAAGGCGTGCAAAATGGTATTATCATTTATTCAGATTTGTTGTTAGAATATTTACAAGAAAACTATCCGGAGCTTTATTTTGTATCTTCAACGACAAAGGTATTGACGGATTTTGAGCAATTTGTGAGCGAAGTAAAGCGGGATGATTTTCGCTATGTCGTGCCGGATTTTCGTTTCAATAAACAGTTTGATAAGTTACAGACATTATCCAAATCAGAGAAAGATAAAGTGGAA
>ENA-OPAH01001631-OPAH01001631.1-human-gut-metagenome-genome-assembly--contig:-NODE-1631-length-14070-cov-5.064788_pt1 | contig 14070 bp, 13 predicted proteins | sample MGYA00241050_ERZ501416 | MGnify/ENA primary metagenome ERZ501416 (study PRJEB25962, sample SAMEA2042632) | human gut metagenome | biome: human gut; feature: human-associated habitat; material: faeces... | reverse complement strand
GAGGACGGCCTCGAGGTAGTCTTCGCCCGACTCATGAAGCATCGATCGCCTCCCCGCTCACGCCGGCGACGGTCTCCTCGCCTATGCGCCAGCCCTCCGCGCGGCTGCGAATCTCGACGAAGCGGCGATACGTCCCTTCCTGACTGAGTAGCTCCTCGTGCGTGCCGTGCTGCACGATCCTGCCGCCCTCGACGACGAGGATCTGGTCGGCGCTCTCTATGGTTGCGAGGCGGTGGGCAATGACGACCACTGTCTTCCCCCGCGTGAGCTCGGAAAGCGCTCCCTGTATGAGGGACTCGTTCTCTGGGTCGATGCTCGCCGTCGCCTCGTCGAGGATCACGATCGGGGCGTCCTTGAGCAGCGCCCTGGCGATGGAGATGCGCTGCTTTTGGCCACCGGAGAGGGCGCCTCCGGCCTCGCCCACCAAGGTTTCGTAGCCATCCGGAAGCTCGCGGACGAACTCGTCGACCCGCGCCCTGCGCGCCGCCTCGACGACCTCCTCGCGCGTGGCGTCTGGACGGGCCATGCGGATGTTCTCGAGCATGCTCGCCCGGAAGAGGTGCACGTCCTGGAAGACGAGGCTCACGCATCCCATGAGCTCATCAGGGTCGATGTCGCGCACGTCGACGCCGCCGATGCGCACCGCGCCCGCCGAGACGTCCCAGAAGCGCGCCACGAGGCTCGCCACTGTGGACTTTCCGGCGCCCGACGGCCCGACGAGGGCGCAGGTGGTGCCCTCCGGCACGGAGAGGCTCACGCCGTCGAGGGCGAGCGGGGCGTCTTTCTCGCCCTCCGCCCCATACGAGAACGACACGTCGTCGAGCACCACGTCAAAGCGCTCCGGAACGCGCGCGGCAGCCGGGGACGGCACGGACAGGGCCGGGATGCCGAGCACCTCGTCGATGCGCGCAAGGTGCGAGGCTATGATCATGCTGTCCTCCGAGATGTACATCATCTTGTTGAGCGCGCCGGCGATGGACGGCACGAACAGGAGGTAGAAGATGAAGTCGAGCGCGAACGGGCGGAATTCCGCGCCGGATAGTCCCGCGCCGAGCGCGATGCCCACCGGCAGGACGAACAGGTAGGCGTTGTTGATGATGGCCGTGAACGCCGGCATGAGGCTCTGCCAGAAGAGCGCCACGTCGAGAGCGAGGTCCGTGTAGGCGCGCACCGCCGCGGACAGGCGCCCGAACGACTCCGCCGTCTGGCCGAACGTCTTCACGACGGGCATGCCGCGCACGTACTCCACCGTCGCGTTCGTCATGCGCTCCTGGTTGACCAGGTGGCGCCGCATCTTGTCCGTGATGGCCTTGTTGGAGAAGCCCGCCGCCTCGACGCCGAACGCCGCGACCACGCACGCCACCGCCGCGAGCCCGAAGCGCCAGTCGAAGACGAAGAGCAGCACCACGATCGCCACCGGCGCCGTGAACGCCGCCGCCGTGTCGGGCAGCGAGTGGGCCAGGAACCCCTCGATGGCGCCGACGCTCTCGTCCATGACCTTGTTCACGCGTCCTGTGCCAAGCGCCTCGAGCCGCCCCAGCGGGATGCGCCCCAGGTGCTCGACGATCTGGAGCTTGAGGTTGTACTCGGCGTCGAAGGCCGCCGAGTGCGCGCAGAGAAGCGCCGCGAGGTAGAGGCCGATGTTGCCCGCCACGCCCCCGAGGGCCATCCAGCCGAGGCCCGCCATGCGCGCCGCGTCGAGCGCGGCGAAGTCGGGGTAGACCGCGACGACGTCCGCCACCACGAGGTAGACCGCGACGAACGGGACGAACGAGCACGCCGACGAGAGCGCCGAGAGCGCCATCGAGAGGTAGATGAGCCACCTCCCGCCGCCGGTGAAGCCGATGACGCGGGCGGCCCAGGACTCCTCCCTGCCCGCGCCCTCCTTTCGCTTGGCCATGAGGCCCCCTTTCCGCTGCGACCGTTCGGATAGGCCGATGCGGGCGCGGCAAGTTAGACTAGACTTACTGTGATTGTGCAGCAGCGGGAAGGAAGGGCGTGCGAGCATGGGGGAAACGACCGACCCGAGAGGCGCGCGACCAAATGAAGAGTCCCGGCTTTTCCAGGCGGAGGAGCTCGAGCGCATGGGGCTCCTGCCCGCAGGCGACGACCGGGGCGCCGGCGAGCTGTTCGTGGGCGACGGCGTGCGCGCCGAGGGCTGGTACCGCGCGTGGGCGGGTGACGGCCTCACGGTGGTCACCTGCGACTTCACCATCCTCATCGACACGCTCTTCGCCATAGACACGCGCCGCTACCTCACGGTGAGGGGCCCGGCACCGGGGGCGGGCGGAGATGCGGCCGCATCTGGCCCCATGGCGATTGCCTACATCGAGACGCGGGAAGGGTGGGTCAGCACGCCCGTGCCAGCCGGCTCCCACTTCGCCTACGCGGAGGTCGAGTACTTCGAGGAAGCGCTCCGGAGCGCGTTCGCCGAGCTCGGATGGAGGTCCATCGAGGGAATCTCGTCCCTTCTCGCCGAGACGCGTCACAGCGTTGGCTGGGCCCCCGGTGTCCTCTCTGCTCTCAGCGAGATCTCCGACGTCGACCCCGCCGCTCCGGGCGCCGCGCTCGTCTACGAGGGGGCTGCGAAGGTCCTTCTCGGCTCGCTTGTCAGGACTGCGGCGGCGGCCCTTCCGAGTGAGGGCGACGCGCGAACCGGCATCCTTGCCGCCATCGAGCTTGCGAACGCGCGATGGCGGGAGGGCGTGAGCCAGGGGGAGGCCGCGTCCACCGCCGGCATGGGAGTCACCAAGTTCAAGCTCCTGTTCAGACGGGCGACCGGAAGCTCTTGGTCGGCCTTCATAACTGCGCGGAGGATGCGCGAGGCGACGACCCTGCTGCTGGCCGGGAGAGGCGTCGCCGAGGTGGCGCGGGAGGTCGGGTACCGCTCTCCCACGAGTTTCTCCGCGGCCTTCGCTCGGATGCATGGCCTTTCGCCGGCGAGGTGGAGGGATGCTGCGAGGGCGGAGGTGGAGCGGGTTGACCTCTGCGAGGGGCTTCGCCTGGACAAACCCGATGAGAGCACTTTTGAGCCGAATCGGGAGGACACTAGGACGTCGTCGTGGCGCCCGCCGCATCGGCGTGTGTTGGGCCATGAACTGGGGCGGTCCCAAGTCGTGGGCTCGCCTCAGTGGCAGGGGGGCTGCTCAGGCAGGGCGGGCGGCCCTGCTCGTCTCCGCTAGAGCGGCGCCTTCCGGCAGCGCTCGCCCAGGCAAAACGCCGCATAGTGGGGAAGTTCGCGAATCTCTCGTCCATCGTCGTCCACGCTCCGGCCAAAGTCGCGTTCGGAGAGAATCACGGCATACGGGGAGTGGGCGTGGTCCATGAACGTCGCCAGCGTACGCGCGCGCACGCTCCGGGCGGACTTCACCTCAACGGGGATGACCCGCATCTCGTCGTCCTGCAGCAGGAAGTCCAGCTCACCCGTTCCGCCCCATGAGGACGGCGGGGCCCAGTAGAACGTCTGAAGGTCGTTGGCCGCGAGCGCCTGCATGACCGCATTCTCTGCCAAGGCCCCGCGGAAATCCGCGGAGACCGGCAGATTGGAGGAGGACTCCGCCTCGAGCCACAGACGCGGGTTGACGGCGAGCTTATAGAACATGAGCCCCGTGTCCGCCAGATACACCTTGAAGAAGCTGCCCTCATCTTCGTCGTACGGAACGAGGGGAGCCACCGTGCACGTGGTCAACTCGTTCACCGAGACCATGCCCGCGCTCGCAAGCCAGCCGATGGGCTCCATAAGCTTTGTCCGCCTGCCACCGCGCTCCACCTCGGCGTACTTGAACTTCTTCGTCGAGGCTCGCAGGAGCTGTGCCGGAATGCTTCTCCAGACCTTGCGGACAGCAACGGCGCTGATGCCGCTATCGGGGTCGGTCATGTCAGCGGTATAGATGTCGTCCACCTCCCGCTGCTGCACGCGTGCGGCGTCGATGTCATGCCCATCGATATACGCGGCGACCGCCGCCGGCAGGCCCCCAATGACGAGATAGCAACGGAAGAGCTCGAGCGCACGACGATGCGCAGGATACGGCTCGAGCGTCTCCGCATGCCGTCGAATGTCGCCAGGCATCGCCTCCTCCCCCATGGCCCAGAGAAACTCCTCGAAGCTCAGGGGGTGCAGCGTCTCTTGCTGTACGCCACTGGGAAACGGCAGCCGACGCCTGCGCGTGGCGACGCCAAGCTGGCTTCCCGTCGCCGCAACACGCCAGCCAGAGCCCGAGAAGAAGCGCAGAGAGTTGAGCGCCCGCTCGCAGAGCTGCACCTCATCAAAGAGGATGAACGACCGCTCGCGATCGAGCGGCACGCGCTTGTACTCCGCAATACGCCGCATGATGGCATCGACATCGTCAGTCGGACCGTTAAAGAGCGGGGCGACAAGATCGAGGTCGGTCTGAAAGTCGAGCTTCACGAACTGGTCCCCGGCCACACGCTTTCCAACCGACTCGACCACATAGGTCTTGCCGACACGTCGCGCGCCACGTAGGAGAAGGGGACGTTCCGGACGCTGAGCCCATAGCTCAATTTGCTGCTCAATAGCTCGTTTCAACGATTCCTCTTTCATTTGCTTCAGTTTGTGCGTATATAGTACACAGAATTCTCTCATATTATGTATTTCAGATACACGAAATTTCATTCGGAGCGTTCACGGGGCACATTCTTGCCCGCCAAAGATCGCGTCGATCAACTCTGGACAAAGAGTTAGACACTGTATACTCTAGGCTCCATAAGTTAGACCTCTCTAACTACTGGAGGGCCGATGGGACAGGGCATGGATGTCTGCCTCGCCGACGGCGCAGAGTGCTCCTCCACGCGGGAGCGCCTCGAGGCGAGGTTCGTGCGCTGCCTCGTCTGTCAGGCAGGACTCGTGCTTTCGGGAAGCAAGCCCGCGGCGGTCTTTGGCTTCCGGACGCAGATCGAAGACCCCGCCACCGCCCCGTCGTGGATGCGACGCTTGCATGCGAGGCGCCTGATCGCGTGCTACGCCCACATCTCACGCAAGCTTGGCGTGCGCATCGACTTTCTCGGATGGCGCGAAGAACGGGCGATGCTGCTCGTCTGGCGTCCCCGCTGCGTCCGGGACCTTCTCTCGGGGACGGCGGTCCAAGAGTTCCTGGCAAGAAACCTCCTCCCCGCCCGCGAGCACGCCTTTATGAGGGAGCTCGGGCGGCGCCTGCGCGCCTACTACAGCGGCAGATGCCTGTTCCCACACGAGGTCGGACTCGCCCTTGGTTATCCCGTCGAGGACGTGAGCGGTTTCATGACCGACGGCGGGCGCGGCGCGCGTGCGTGCGGGCGCTGGAAGGTCTACGGGAACGTGGACGAGGCTCTGCGGCGCTTCAAGGAGCTCGAACGCGAGGAGCTCAGGATCAAGAGGCTCTACTCCGAGGGAACGCCCCTACGAGGGCTTCTCCGGATGGGAACGGCATAAAGGGGCGGCAGGGTCCGCACGAAGAAGGGAGAACCCATGAGCAAGAGCGTCGCGATCGTGTACTGGACGGGAACGGGCAACACCGAGGAGATGGCCCACGCGCTCGAGTCGGGCGTCGTCGCGGCGGGGGCCGAGGCCCGCGTCGTGCCCGTCGCGGACTTCTCGGCAGATGACGTACCCAACTATGACGCATTCGCCTTTGGCTGCCCCGCCATGGGCGCCGAGGAACTTGAGTCTGACGAGTTCGAGCCGGTCTGGGAGGCGTGCGTGGGCGCGCTGGGCGACAAGCCCGTGGCGCTGTTCGGCAGCTACGGCTGGGGCACCGGCGAGTGGATGGAAACCTGGCAGGCGGACGCCGAGGGGGCAGGCGTGAACGTGGTCTGCACCGTCATCGCCAACGAGGCCCCCGACGACGACGCCGTAACCGCACTCGAGGCTGCCGCAAGGAGCCTCGTCGAGGCGTAAGGCTTGCCCTGAGGCCCCGGGGCCGGGCAGTCTCCGGGGCCATCTGACGCCCGCGATGGATGGGAGGCGCCATGCCAGCGACGCTCGTTCTTCTCGCCCTGGGGCTCCTGGGCTCTATCCTCATGTTTGCCGGGGACATGCTACTCTACTTCACGCCCGGCGCCTACGACATGGACGGCACCCTCCGGCCGTACATGCGCATCATGCGAGACGTGCCGGCAGGCCGCGTGCGTATCGGGGGCGCGCTGGGACCCGTCGCCGCGTTCCTGTACGTGCTCGGGTTCGCGGGGCTTGCGCTCGTCGCGCGCGGCGACCTCTCCTGGCTCGTCTGGCTGGCCGCGGCGCTGCTCGCCTTTGCCCTCGTCTGCGGCGGCGCCTACCACGCTCAGTACGTCTACCTCTCCGTCATCGCCAGGGCGGGGCGAGAAGAGCTCTACGACGAGGTCGCGGGCAACATCATGTTTGTCATGCGGTTTGCCACCGTGCCCATGTACCTGGGCTTCGTTGTGCTCGCCGCGGCCGTCGTGCTCGGACAGACCGTCTTCCCCGCCTGGCTTGTGGTCCTCACGCCGCTGGTCACGTCGTTTCTCGGTCTTGTGTGGATGCGCGTGCCGCAGCCGGCGCGCTGCGTCCTCTTCGGCGGGTGGAGCAACCTCGTCTTCACGATCATGTTCGCCGCGATGCTCGTCTGCAAGCTCGCTGGGTAACGCGCAAAAGGGATGTCCCTTTTGCGCATACGGGACAGTCCCCATTTGACCCCTTGCGGAAATCGCGCCGACCATTCCTCAAATGTGAGCTACAGTTGACTTGAAACTGTTCACCAAGGCGTACTTTTGTGCGCGACGGAGGGAGTTCGACATGAGTGCTCTAGGTTTTCTCAAGGGAACGCACGGCCTGCTTTTGGGCGCGGGGGTGTTGATCGGGTCGGTCGGCGGCAAGGTGCTCACGAGCGACGCGGCCAAGCGCCTCTACGTCGAGGCCGTCGCGGCGGGCCTGCGCGCCAAGCGCGCCTGCGAGGATGCCATCGAGCGCACCCGCGCCGAGATGGATGACATCGTCGCCGAGGCCACGTACCTTAACGAGACCGTCTACGACACCGAGGATGACGAGGACCAGGAAACGTCCAAAGCAACCGACGCAGCCGAGCCCGTCGAGCCCGCTCCCGCTGAGGCGTAGGCGCGACCGTGCGATACGCCATCGAACATGAGGTGCCGGGGCGAGTGCGCCTGACGCTCATCGAGCGTCTTGTCGCATCCGACGTCGTCGCTCTCGAGACGCTCTCCTCTTGGGCGGGCGTCGAGCGCGTGCGCGCCTATCCTCGCATCCGCTCGGTTGCCGTCTGGTATCGCGACGCTCCCGCAAGGACGGCCCTGTTTGATCGACTGGATGCGCTCGCACTCCCCCAGCTCGAAAAGACGAGCGTCCAGACGCCTGCGGCGCTCGTGCCCGTGGGCGCGCCCGTTGCGCGCAGCATCGTCCGCCTCGTGGGCAACCACCTGATCCGCCGCTGGCTCCTCCCTCCCGCGCTGCGCGCGGTATGGGCCGGGCTTCACTACCTCGGGTTCCTGCGCGCCGGCCTCGCCTCGCTCAGGCGCGGGCGTCTCGACGTGCCGGTGCTCGACGCCTCGGCCATCGGCCTCTCGTTTGCCAAGCGCGACCCAAAGACCGCGGCAAGCACCATGTTCTTGCTCGATCTGGGCGAGGCTCTCGAGGACGCCACCCGCACGCGCTCCGAGCACGAGCTCATCCGCTCTCTCATGGCCATCCCCCAAAGCGCGCGTCGCCTCGAGGACGGCGAGGAGGTCACCGTGCCCGCCCAGAGCCTCCGCACGGGCGACCTCGTCGTGGCGCGCACCGGTATGCCCGTGTGCGTCGACGGCGTGGTGGTGCGCGGGGAGGCCATGGTCAATCAGGCGGCGCTCACCGGCGAGCCGCTCGCCGTGGAGCGCATGGCCGGCGACGACGTCTTTGCCGGCACCGCGGTAGAAGAGGGCGAGATCGTTATCCGCGTGGGCGCCGAGCCCGCCTCGACCAAGCTCCGCTCCATCGTGAGCCTCGTCGAGGCAACAGAGCAGCTCAAGAGCGAGGTCCAGACGCGCCGCGAGCACCTCGCGGACCGCTTCGTTCCGTGGAACTTCCTGCTTGCGGGGCTTGTGGCGGCGACCACGAAAAGCCTCGCAAAGACGTCGGCCGCCCTCATGGTCGACTACTCCTGCGCCCTCAGGCTCACGTCGTCCATCAGCGTGCTCGCCGCCATGAGTCAGAGCGCTCACGAGGGCATGACCGTCAAGGGTGCCAAGCATTTCGAGGCCATCGCCGCCGCCGACACCATCGTGTTCGACAAGACGGGAACGCTCACCGAGGCGACGCCCCGGGTCGCGCGCGTACTCGCCCTCGCGCCCGATTGGACCGAGGACGAGGTGCTGCGCACCTCGGCCTGCCTGGAGGAGCATTTCCCGCATCCCGTGGCGCGCGCCGTGGTGGCGGCCGCCGCCGCGCGCGGCCTCGAGCATCGCGAACGCCATGCCGAGGTCGCCTATATCGTGGCGCACGGCATCGCGTCGGCGCTCGATGGCAAGAGAATCGTCATCGGAAGCCACCACTTCGTGATGGAGGACGAGCACGTCGAGGTCACCCCCGAGGCAGAGGCGCTCATCGACGGCGAGCTCGAAGGCCTCTCGCCGCTCTACCTCGCCCAAGACGGAAAGCTGGTGGGCGCGCTCGGCATCGAGGATCCCTTAAAGGCAGGAGTGCCCGAGGCAATTGCGGCGCTTCGCTCGCAGGGCATCGACCACATCATCATGCTCACCGGCGATAACGAGCGCACCGCCGCACGCATCGCCGCCGAGGCGGGCATCACCGAGTACCGCGCTGACCTGCTCCCCGAGGACAAGCATGCCTACGTGGAGGCGCTCGTGGCTCGCGGACGACGCGTCGTCATGGTGGGTGACGGCGTTAACGACGCGCCGGCGCTCTCCGCTGCCGACGTGGGCATTGCCATGGGCACAGGTACCGCCATCGCGCAGGAGGTCGCCGACGTCACGCTCGCCGCGGGTGGGCTCGACGCCATCGTGCGCCTGCACGCGCTCAGCCGTTCTCTCATGGGGCGGCTCGACCGCTCGTTCGTCGCGGTCATGGGCATCAACTCGGCGCTTCTCGCCGCGGGAATCGCCGGCATCATCCAGCCCCAGGTCTCGGCGCTCCTGCACAACGGCACCACCATCGCGCTGGCAGCAGAAAGCGCCCGACGTCTCTAGGAGGCATCAACCAGTCCGCTGTGGGACCTGTCGTTGGGAAGTGGAGACATGGAGCGGTTCACGGTCGAGAAGGACGGCCTCTTCGGATTCCTCCACCTTCCGGGGCGGCACGTCGAAGCGTACTCCGGCAAGGCGCTCATCGTGCTCGGCGGCAGCGAGGGCAACGAGAACATCCCGCGCAACCTCGGTGCGCGTTTCGCGCGGGAGGGCATCGCGGCGCTCGGCCTGTGCTACTGGAACGTGCCGGGACTCCCCGATGAGCTCATCGAGGTGCCGATCGAGCCAATCGAACGTGCCGTCGCCTATCTCCGGCAGCGTGGCTTTGACCGCGTGGGGATCTACGGCATCTCCAAGGGCGGCGAGCTGGCGCTTCTCGCCGCCTCGCTCATGCCTCAGATCACCTGCGTCGTCGCCATCTCCCCGCTCGCCTGCGCCATGCCGGGCATCACCGGCAACAAAAGCCTTGCCGGCAAGGGTCTGAGCGACCGCTCGAGCTGGACCTGGCGCGGTGAGCCCGTGCCCTGCGCGCGGGGCGGCGGGAGGCTCCCCTACCTCGGCATCATCCGCCGTATCGTCACCGAGCGCCAGCTCGACATGCGCTTCGTCTACGAGCGGATCATCGAGCGCGCGCCCAAGGAGGCCTGGATTGCCGTGGAGCGCATCAACGGGCCCGTCCTTCTCGCCAGCCCCTCGCATGACGCCATGTGGCCGAGCGACGAGGCCTGTCGGATCGTCGAGCAGTGCCTCGCCAAGCACGCCCATCCCTTCGAGATCACGCGACGCTCCTACGAGTACGCGAGCCACATCCTCGTGCCCATGGAGACACCCTCGCTCAAGCTCTTCCGCGTCGAGCGCGCCCACCCCGAAGCATGCCGGCAAAGCCGCGAGGACGCCTTCACCCAGACGCTCGCGTTTCTCGCCCGGTGGTAACGGATGCTTCTACAGCGACGCCTCGTAAGCGTCAATCATCAAGCTCGCCGCTAGGCGGAATACCGCCCCTAGCAGCCTTACCGAACGCGCGGCTTCCATCCCAGTAGAAGCGCGGAGTTGACGATGACGAGCACCGACCCCGCATTGTGCACGAGCGCCCCCACCACGGGGTTCAGGACGCCCGAGATGGCGAGCGCGATCGCGATGAAGTTGAGGGTCATCGAGAACGTCAGGTTGATCCTGATGGTCGTCATCATGCGGCGCGCGAGGCGCAGGAGGTGCGGCAGCTCGGCGATGTCATCGTTCACGAGCGCGATGTCCGCCGCGTCAACGGCGATATCGCTGCCGACGCCTCCCATGGCGATGCCCACAAGCGCGCGCTTGAGCGCAGGCGCGTCGTTGACGCCGTCGCCGACCATACAAACTCCCTTGCCCGCGCGCTCCGAGTCATCGATGAAGGAGAGCTTGTTACCTGCTGTTTCTTTCCCGGTGTTATCCATATTCTCCTATTCCCACTCAATGACTAATCCAGTCCGAGTGCTGTCGATGCGTGTCGTGTCGTACCGCCTAAGGGCTGATTCGTGCGCAATTTGGGCGAATCAGGCCCTTGATTCGCGATTTCGGGAATGACTCAATTGATTCGCAAAACCGCAGGCTGCTCCTTTAATCACTCCCTGATTTCCGCCGGGGTTCGTAGCGGGTGGCGTGAAAAGGGGTGATTCAAAGGGTCGGAGAGATGCCTATAGCGCAATCATCTGGTATTGGCGCGGTGAGGGACTTCTCGCCTCCATCAGTCTAAATCGTCAAGCTCCGAAAGACGTCGAGCTAGAGAAAAGGACCTATTTCCCGTCATGGATTGGGTTTACCAGCATGACTAGAGCCCTGGTGTAATTGGCTGGATCACCGTTCCGGGAACCGGTATCGACCTACCTGTCCGCCAAGCTCCTTCTTCACCTAGTATCTGACTCGCGCCGTTATAAGCAAAAACCGAAAACCGAAGAGATGCGTCTTAGCCAAGAAAGTAAGGTTAGCCTTATCTTACTGCATGATTCGTGTGTTATAGTTAGATGTCTCTAACTTTTTGGGGGCGATAGCCATGCACGAACGCAAGGACTTCTGGGACAAGAATGCCGGTCGGTACGACCGATTCATGCGAAACGACCGGGCGGCGTATGAGAAGATGTATGGGCTGATCCGGCCGGTGGTGAAAGCAAAAACCGTGCTGGAGGTTGCCACCGGCACGGGGCTTATCGCAAAGAGCATCGTGGATGCGGCGGCGCACATCGAGGCTACGGACGCCTCTGCAAAGATGATCCTTGAAGCAGAGCGGGGCAATCAATCCGCAAAGCTGCACTTTTCCGTACAAGATATGTTCCGCCTGCCCTATGCACAGAAGTCCTTCGAAGTGGTGATCGCGTCCAACGCGCTTCACATAGTGCCGCATCCGGAAAAGGCCCTGCGAGAAATCAGGCGGGTACTGAAGGACGACGGCGTGCTCATCGCGCCAACCTTCACCCACGCGGGGAACTCGGTTTCCGGCAAGGCAAAAGCCTTTTTCATGAGCATGGCGGGATTCCCCCTCCACAGCAGATGGACAAGCGAGGAATACCTACGTTTCCTGCGTCAAAACGGCTGGGCGGTGCGGAAAAGCGCGGTGCTGAAGGCCTCGTTCCCGTTGACCCATGCGGAATGCACGAAATCGGAGGGGCCAGATGTCGTTCTTTGAAAACACCCGCAAGCCCGTGGGCCTCGGCGGAAAACTTATGGTTGCCATGATGAATCTGGGCCACAGCCCTGTGGCGCGGTGGGGACTTCGATTTCTACGACTTGCGCCAAACGCCAAGGTGCTGGATTGCGGCTGCGGCGGCGGGGCGAACATAAAACGGCTGCTGGAAAAATGCCCGCATGGCGTCGTCAAGGGCATCGACTATTCGCCCGTCAGCGTGGAGAAGGCCAGGAAGCTCAACCGAACCGCAATTCAGGAGGGGCGTTGCGCCGTTCTGCAAGGCAGTGTGACGGATATGGTGTTTGAGGATAGCTACTTCGATGCTGCCACGGCCTTTGAGACCGTCTATTTTTGGCCTGATTTACCCCGATGCTTCCGTGAGGTCTGGCGGACGATGAAGCCGGGCGGGACAATTCTTATCTGCAACGAGAGCAATGGCGATACGGACAAGGACGAGAGGTGGACGCGGATCATCGGCGGCATGACCATCTACAAGGACATTGAATTAAAGACGTGCCTGGAACAGGCGGGTTTTCACGAGGTGCAGATACGCAAAAAGAAGAAGTGGCTCTGCGTCACGGCACGGAAGTAAGGACACCAAGCACGGGCATTTTTGAATCCATCCTGCACATGGCGATAGGCATGACGGCCATAGCGGCTGTGCCGGCGGCAATCATGACAGTTTTTATTCACTGAGGAAGGAGCCTATGAAATGCAAGATTGAGAAAAACACCGTGCAGGAGACGCTGATCCTCCCGCTGTATTCCCGGAAGCTGTGTACGGAGCTGTACCCGAACCTTTACAAGGATGAAACAGCGGCTCGTCTGCTCGACCAGATCGACTACGACTTTTCAGAGGCAGAGAAAAACTCCCGCAGCCTGATGCAGCGCTTTGGTGCGCTGGAGGTGGCCATGCGGCAGGGTGATCTTGCTTTCGAGGTGCGGGATTACCTGAAAGGCCACCCCAATGCGGCGGTGGTCAATCTGGGCTGCGGGCTGGACAACACCGGCAGAACCTGCGACAACGGTAGATGCAAGATCTACAATCTGGACTTCCCGGATGTGATTGCCTTGCGGCAGCAGCTGCTGCCCGCCAGGGATCGGGAACAAAATATCCCCTGCGACCTGAAAGACACCGCATGGTTTGGCAAAATCGATGCCTCCGGCGGGGCGGTGTTCTTTGCCTCCGGGGTGTTCTATTACTTTCTGGCTCAGCAGGTCCGGGAACTGGTGCGGGGGATGGCGGACGCTTTCCCCGGCGGTGTGCTGGTCTTTGATGCTGCCAATCGGACGGCAGTGAAGATGATCGCAAAAACATGGCTTAAGACTGCAAAAATCAAGGATGTGGGGGCATATTTTGCGGTTTCGGATGCCGCCAAGGAAATCGGCACGTGGGACAGCCGTCTGCAGGTCACGAGTCGCGGCTATATGCTGGGCTACAACGATTTGAGGGACCCTTCTGTCAGCGGCTTTTTCCGGTTTCTCGCAAGGGTCGGTGACAACGGGATGAAAATGCAAATCGTGAAAATAAGATTTTGATAGGCGAAAACGAAGCGCATTCACTTTGATGTTGAAGAAGACGGCTTTCACGGCGCATATTGGGCGTGCAAGGACGCACATACAGCAGCGGGCACGGATTCGATTGAAACCGTGCCCGCTATCTGATACTATATTATTATATCGAACATCTGTTCTATTCCCACTCGATCGTGGCGGGCGGCTTGGGCGTGACGTCGTACACCACGCGGTTCACGCCGGCAACCTCCGCCACAATCCGCGACGAGATACGCCCGATCACGTCGTACGGCAGCTTCGCCCAGTCCGCGGTCATCGCGTCGCTCGACTCCACGGCGCGCACGATCACCGGGCGCGCGTAGGTGCGCTCGTCGCCCATCACGCCCACGCTCTTAATGTCGGGCAGCACGGCAAAGTACTGCCAGCAGCTGTGCTCGCTGTTGCGCTCACCCGTGGCCTGGAACAGGCGCTCGTTGTAGGCGTCGAGCTCCTCGCGCACGATGGCGTCCGCGTCCTTGAGGATCGCCAGCTTCTCCGGCGTCACCTCGCCGATGATGCGGATGGCCAGGCCCGGACCCGGGAACGGCTGGCGGTACACCATGCTCGCCGGCAGGCCCAGCGCCACGCCCAGCTCGCGCACCTCGTCCTTGAAGAAGTGGTCGAGCGGCTCGATGAGGTCAAAGTGCACGCCCTCGGGGAACGGGATCAGGTTGTGGTGGCTCTTGATGGTCGACGCCTTGCCGCCCGTCT
>ENA-OPAH01001613-OPAH01001613.1-human-gut-metagenome-genome-assembly--contig:-NODE-1613-length-14170-cov-7.393057_pt1 | contig 14170 bp, 10 predicted proteins | sample MGYA00241050_ERZ501416 | MGnify/ENA primary metagenome ERZ501416 (study PRJEB25962, sample SAMEA2042632) | human gut metagenome | biome: human gut; feature: human-associated habitat; material: faeces... | reverse complement strand
CAAACTTAGCAAGCTAAGTTCATGCTGCCCCTCGACTTGCATGTGTTAAGCCTGTCGCTAGCGTTCATCCTGAGCCAGGATCAAACTCTTCGTTGTTCAAATTGTTTTATGTCTTTGCTCAAGATTCCGTTATTTCCAGGTTCAAGTATTTTACTGACGGTATTCATTCTAAATACTTGTACTACTGTTGTATATGTAAATTTCTCAAAGAACTCTTTTCAATCGTTTCTTTCGAAACGTGGTGCAAAGGTAAGGATTTTTATTTTTATCTTCCAAATTTTTTTCGAAGTTTTTTTTCGATTTATTTTTTCGGAAGTTCTTTCGGAACGACTTCAGGACATTCGCTTGGATCTTCCAACCTCATCCCTCGGTATATCTATTTCCGGATTCCTTAGACCTCTTTCATCATGTCAACACCGCATCTCGCTCGATTGCGGGTGCAAAAGTACTGCTGTAAAACATATTTTCCAAATGTTTTCACAACTTTTTTACAACTATTTTTTACTTTCCTTGATTGTCAAGGTTTTATAAATGCTCTTTTTTCCCCTCTCGGATCGGGTTCTTCCTTTTCACTCTCTTTAAATTGTCAATTCTCAAAAAGCTGGCGTGTTTTTACCAATTCGCGCCGGCTTTTCAGCAATATACGCCGGCTTTTTATCATTTTATGCCTACCTTTCTAAATCAAATAAACGGGAATCGATTTCAATCCTCACTAGATTTACTTTCGATTCCCGTTTAGTTTGATTAGTATTCTTCTATTATATACCTACTATTACCATAGGCGATTTTTCTTTATACCCTTCACACACCTATTCATTCTCCTAATATTCAACTACTTCCCGTGAAGGGTGTGAAGATCGGAGGTTATTCTTCAACAGGCTCACCAAAAAGAGTTGCTGAAGATGCTCTTTGGATTTTAACTCGAATGAATTGACCTACATGAAAATTCTTCTTATCGAAAATCACCACTTTATTCTGACTGGTACGTCCAAATAACTGCTCACGTGAACGCTTAGAATAACCCTCAATCAGAACTTCAAATACTTTTCCTATATCGCGCAGATTGCTTTCTTCTGATAATTTATTCTGCAAATCGATCATTTCCTGCAAACGACGTACTTTAACTTCTTCCGGAACATCATCTTCCAAATGCTTAGCAGCATACGTTCCCGGACGTTCTGAATATTTAAACAGGTAGGCACTGTCGTAACCCACTTCACGCATCAAAGATAATGTTTCCTGGAAATCTTCTTCTGTTTCCGAATGGAATCCACAGAATAAATCGGTTGAAATCGCACACTCAGGCAATATTCTGCGAATAGCTGCAATCCGATCCAAATACCATTCGCGAGTGTATTTACGATTCATCACTTTCAGAATTTTAGAGCTACCCGATTGAGCCGGCAAATGAATATACTGACATATATTCGGATACTTAGCAATTACATGCAATGTTTCGTCGCTCATATCTTTGGGATGAGACGTTACAAAACGAATACGCATGTTGGGAGCTTCGAGAGCTACTTTCTCCAATAAAGAAGAGAAATTCACTTGTTCGCCGTCCTGTTCATATAAATAAGAGTTGACATTCTGTCCCAGCAAGGTTACTTCTTTAAAACCTTTATCACGCATATCCCGAATTTCATTCAGAATACTATTCACTTCCCTACTGCGTTCGCGTCCGCGTGTATAAGGAACAATACAATAAGAACAGAAATTATTACAACCACGCATGATTGATACGAAACCCGAAATATGAACCCCCGGCAACTTCAGCGGCATTACATCTTTATAGGTTTCTTGTGTAGAAAGTTCTACATTAATAACCTTCTCTCCATTTTCAGCCGCAGCAATCAAATTAGGTAGATCCATGTATGAATCAGGACCTGCAACCAAATCCACGTGATGATTGGCTATCAAATCTTCTTTGACACGTTCGGCCATACAACCCAACACACCAACCAACAAATGTTTCTTTTTCCGCTTCAACGACTGGAAATACTGCAAACGCCCTAAAACTTTCTGCTCAGCATTGTCGCGGACAGAGCAAGTATTGACAAAAATTGCATCAGCATCCTGAATCTCTTCCGTCATTTCATAGCCAGCCATTTGCATAACAGATGCTACAACTTCACTGTCTGCCACATTCATTTGGCAACCATACGTTTCGATAAAAAGCTTTTTTTCAACGTTTTCAGCAGCAGATTTTAAGTCCGCGCCATTTTCATTCTTTTCCATAATAAAACATCAATATTTAAAAGTATGTTAAATATAAAATTTTATCACAAATATATTTGCACAGCTCAAAAACAAGCTTTACATTTGCAATACGAAAAACGTAAATTTTTTCATAGTTAAGGTTTTGGTTTGAGTAAGGGTGGCTGTGAAGTTACCCTTATTCGTTTTTATAAAGGTTACTTTCTCTTTATTACTCAACAGAATATTATTCATAAATCCTCGCTAATTAAAAATTTCTATGTACATTTGGGAGTGCAAATATACAGAAAAGTTATGGATAATCTTGGAGAAGTTATATACATTATAATATTAATAGCCTTTATAGCCAAAGGCTTGCTCAGTGCTGTCAAAAAAGCATTAACGCAATCGCCCGAAGAGCATTTACCTCCATTTAATCCACAACAAAAACCGCAAACAATCTCTCCAGCAGACAGACAGCCTAAAAGTATGCAGGAAAATCAGCCTGCAGAAAAGTCGTTGCTAGAAACAATCTTTGGTCCGGAAATACAGGACACTACTCCTCAAAAACCGGCCAAAAAGAAAAAGAACAAACAGAAAGCGAAAAATATACAGCCAACTTACACGAAGCAAAAAGAAGACAATCAGTTAGCTGATACAACAGAAATAGGCAATGAAGATTCGTTACCCAATATGGCGCCTTTTCAAAACGCAGATGATCTGAAGCGAGCAGTCATCTATTCTGAAATATTAAATCGGAAATACAGTTGATTATAGACGGTCCATTGTTGTTATTTTTGTAAGTTTGCAAACAAATTTAGAATATTACCTAAAATATAAATATCATGGCTTTAAAATTTATGACAGCAGAAGAAGCTGCTGCTTTCGTTCACAATGACGATAATGTCGGTTTCAGTGGTTTTACTCCCGCAGGATGCCCGAAAGTGGTTCCGGGCGCTATTGCCAGAAAGGCAATTGAAGAACACGAAAAAGGAAATCCATTTAAAATCGGCATGTTTACAGGTGCTTCTACAGGTGATAAACTGGATGGAGAACTGGCTCGTGCCAATGCAATTAAATTCCGTACTCCGTATCAATCGAATAAAGATTTGCGTAATGCGTTAAACGCACACCAAGCAGAATATTTCGATATGCACCTGTCGGAACTGGCACAAGACTTACGTTATGGTTTCTTAGGAAAAATCGATGTTGCCATTGTTGAAGCTGCCGATGTGACAGAAGATGGTGAAATCGTTCCGACTTGCGGTGTGGGTATTCTGCCTACTATCTGCCGTATGGCCGACCGCATCATCGTTGAATTAAATGACAAACATCCGAAGGAAATCCGTGGTATGCACGATATTTACGAACCGGCTGATCCTCCTTACCGTCGTGAAATCCCAGTATTTACTCCGTCAGACCGTATCGGTTTGCCGTATGTAAAGGTTGATCCGGCTAAAATCGTAGGTGTTGTTAAGACAAGCGAACCCAATGAAGGCAAACCTTTCGCTCCGCTGGATGATGCAACATTGGCTATCGGTAAGAATGTAGCTGATTTCTTGGTAAGCGAAATCCGTGCTGGCCGTCTGCCGAAAGAATTTGTTCCGGTACAGAGTGGTGTAGGTAATGTAGCCAACGCCGTATTGGGTTGCATGGGTGAAAACGAAGAAATCCCAGCATTCAACGTTTATACAGAAGTTATCCAAGATGCCGTTATCAAATTGATGAAAGAAGGTCGCGTTAAATTCGCCAGCGGTTGCTCTCTGTCAGTCAGCAACGAGGCAATCGACGATATTTACAGTCACCTTGATTTCTTCAAAGACAAGATTTTGTTGCGTCCGCAGGAAATTTCAAACAATCCGGAAGTGGCTCGCCGTCTGGGCTTGATCGCAATGAATACGGCTTTGGAAGCTGATATCTTCGGAAACGTTAACTCAACACACGTATTGGGTACGAAGATGATGAATGGTATCGGTGGTTCGGGCGACTTTACCCGTTCGGCTATGCTGTCAATCTTCACTACTCCTTCTACGGCTAAAGATGGTAAGATCAGTTCATTTGTTCCGATGGTTTCTCACTTGGATCACAGCGAACACTCTGTTAAGATCATCATTACTGAATACGGTGTTGCCGACTTGCGTGGTAAATCACCTATCCAGCGTGCACGTTGCATCATCGACAACTGCGTTCATCCGGATTACCGTCCATTGTTAAACGAATACCTTGAAATGGGTATCAAGGGACAAACTCCGCAGAACTTGAAATGCTGTTTCGCTTTCCATGAAGAGTTTGCCAAGAGCGGCGATATGCACAATGTAAAATGGGAAGAATATAATAAATAAGTAAACCGATGCAAGTCCCGGTTTTTTGGACTTGACTGAATATAATGTTTTCTTCACGGCAGCTTTCTCCTTCGAGAGTAAGCCGCCATAAAGGTTTTCTCTTTATTTTTCGTAGTGATACGAGGAATAAGGAGAAGCCTTTTTTCTTTTAAACACCCTCCTCTCTGTTAAAATATGTCTATATTTGGCCGGCCGAGGCCTACGAAGCTTTGAAAACGTGCGTTGGCAAACCGTCCGAAGGCGACGAAGCCATGAAAACGAACGTTTTCAAACCTTCAGAGGGCGACGAAGCCATAAAAACGAGCATTTTCAAACCTTCTGAAGCCTACGGAGAGAAGAAAACGAGATTTTTCACTATTTTTCCAGCCTCCGCTGGTTTGCCAACGATATTTTTCATACCTTAGAAACCGTTGGGCGTATGCCCGATATGCCCGGACTAAAAGATATAGGAATAATTATTTTAAACGAAAACGAATATGGTAGAACAAATCCGATCATTCGGTATGACAAAGATGACCGTCGGCTCGAGCTGCGACTTCCACACGAAAGTGGTGCAATTTATCGACGAGACCGGAGACGACTTGCTTCACATCAAGACGCAAGCCCCCGTGTACAAGGAAAAGACCGAATTGTTACAATCTATCGTGAACCGTCAACTAGGCTTTGTGGCAACAGCCGATATGAAAAAAGCAGATCGCAAACGCGACAATGCTGCCGGAACTATCTGCGCTGTAACAACGGACTATAAGACCAGCCCCGTAGCCGAAAAGCAGGAGGCTGCCGAGTTTCTCGATCCGCAACTTTCTCCCTATCGGGGAATCCGTAATCACGAATACACCAAGCAAACAGCCGAAATAAAAGGCATGTTGGCAATATTGGCTCTTGAAGAGAACATGGATGCATTACAAACACTTGGTTTAACGGAAGAAGTGGAAGCCCTGCGCGAAGCAAACACAGCTTTCGAAGCGGCATTTCTTGCTAAAGGTTTAGAAATGAATGCTAAAAGCCAACTATCGGACATTGACACGAAAACATTACTCAACGAAACAAACGCCTTATATCAGGAGATTGTTAAAATCGTCAATGCCTACGCGATTGTCGACACGAACGCTGGCGTGCGAGAATTTATCACAAAAGTAAACGGTTTGGTGGGCATGTACGCCAATATTGCAGGCAGTGCCCAAACAGTCGGAACAGCCCCAGAAGGCGACGGGGCAGAATTTCCCGACACTTGATAAACGCGGCATCTATCGGGCAAGATGCCTAAGCCAATAAAACCGCGGCGGTCCTTTTCGGGAACCGCCGCGGTTGTTATTTGAAAAACGCAACCCCAGGAATAGGCTACGTATGCTGCTTAATACTGAACGGTCAATGTATCCCTTACCTTCAGGCTGACCGTGATCGTTCCATCCACTACCGGAAGGGAAATGGCTTTTTGGTTCACCAACAAGCTGAGAGGCGAAGCATCCTTGCGCGGGAGTTTGATATGGAAACTGCCTTCGTGAGTAGCCTTCACCGTCATCCACTCGACTGCACCTTCTTTCCATTCTGCCGACACTTCGGCGCCACCCAAGGCTTTCAATCCCGAAAAACTACCGTTTGCCCAAGCAGTAGGCAAAGCCGGAAGCACTTCTATACAACCATGCTGGCTTTGGAGCAACATCTCTGCCACACCGGCACAACCACCAAAGTTACCATCGATCTGGAAAGGAGGATGCGCACAGAAAAGATTCGGATACGTACCTCCACCGTTCACCATGTTGGTTTTAGTATCCACACAAGGACGCAACAAATCCGTCAACAACTTCCAGGCATGGTTGCCGTCCCGCAAGCGAGCCCAGAAATTAATCTTCCACGCCATCGACCAACCCGTGCTTTCATCACCCCGGGCAAGCAACGTCTTGCGTGCCGCTTCGGCCAGTTCAGGCGTCTTGTCCAAAGAGATTTCATTTCCCGGATAGAGACCATACAAATGAGAAACATGACGGTGATGGGGTTCCACTTCCTCGTACTCCTGCAACCATTCCATGATACGTCCGTCACGCCCGATCGAAGTCGGCATCAAACGAGCCTTCTTGGCAACCAACACCTGGGCAAAGTCGCTATCCACCCCCAAGATAGCAGCCGCATTGATCGTATTGGTAAACAACTCGCGAATGATCTGGTTGTCCATCGTCGAACCGGCACAAATGCTGGCTGTATTCCCATTTGGCAGGCGATAAGCATTCTCCGGCGAAGTAGTCGGAGCTGTCACCAAGTATTTCGTCTTCGGATCTTCTACCAGCATATCGACAAAGAACTGAGCCGCCCCGCGCATGACCGGATAGACATCTGCCAGATAAGCCGAATCCCGTGTATATAAATAATGTGTATATAAATGCTCGCACAACCAAGCTGCCGAAGTATTGGTTGCACCCCACGACGGATGTTCGCCCGGCGCAGTAAACTCCCAGACATTTCCCAGAATATGCGTTACCCATCCTTTGGCATTATAATATGCCTTCGCCGTACGTTCGCCACTTGCCACCTGCTGCTTGGTCCACTCAATCAGCGGAAGATGCAATTCCGACAAGTTGGTTACCTCGGCCGGCCAATGATTCATCTGTAAATTAATATTCAGGTGATAATCACCATTCCAAGGCGTATGGATCGTATTACACCACAAGCCCTGCAAATTAGGAGGCAGTAATCCCACACGGGTAGAAGAAATCAGCAAATACCGCCCGAACTGAAAATACAAAGCTTGCAAACCCGGATCATTCTTATCCTGCGCAAAAGCAGCCAAGCGGCGATCAATCGGCCAATTTTCCCGTTCGGAAGAACCCAAATCCAAGGTTACTCGATTGAAATATTGCTGATACGCCGAGATATGTTCACGCTCAAGCGCAGCATAAGTCTTTCCAGAAGCCTGCTCCAACAACCGAGAAACCTGTCCGGCATAATCAGGCTGGAAATAATCCGTTGCCATACTCACCAGCAAGATTGCCTCCGAGGCATCTTTAATCGAAACCCTTCCGTCTTGAGCCGTCATCGAACCACCTTTAGGTAACAGCACACGAGCACAAGCGGCAAACTTCATTCCCCGGCAAGCTGTTGTGTCTACTCCATCTGGCAACTGTCCTTCGAGCCACAAATCATTCCCTTCCAAACGCAGCGAAGCATGTTCCGGACGATTCATGGTAAACGAGAAATTCAATGCCTTCTCTACGTCAGCTGTCAGATGGATCACCCCTACATCCTGCGTAAAAGAAGTAAACGATTCACGTACAAAAGAGACACCGCCACGCTTGAAAGACGTTGTTGTCACCGCTTCCTGCAAATCCAGCTGCCTACGGTAATTACTCACCGAATCAGCGGAAGCATACGCATAATCAATCTCTAGATTTCCGAACAACTGATAACTTCCGTAAGGAACATTCGCACCATCACCTTGTCCGCTTCCGGCACCTTTACAAACAAAAGTCTGATACATTAACTGTTGCGCCTCATCATTCCGGCCTTCAAACAGCAAACGGCGAATTGTCGGAAGAGAATAACTAGCTTGCGGATTATCCGTATCCTGTTTACTACCCGACCATAGAGAAATTTCATTCAACACCACTTTCTCTTTTTCCAGACCACCATCCGGCATCATCCCCAGACGTCCGTTTCCCAAGGGAAAAGTCTCTTCCCACATCCGAGCTGGCCTATCGAAAAAATAGGCAGTCGAACTGGCTGTTTTCACTTTTACTTCCTTGCAGGCAAATAACCCGGCAAGCAATAAAAAAGCACAACAGCCATCCATGATTTTCATTACTAGTTTTTTCATCTCTTATTTTGATTAAGTTAGAAACTCTGCATGTCGCACAATCGCTTATAATAACCATCCAGCTTCAATAAATCTTCATGGCATCCACGTTCCACGATCTCACCTTCGTGCATTACACATATTTCATCGGCATTCTTAATAGTCGACAAACGGTGTGCGATAACGATCGTCGTTCGGTTACGCATTAAATTTTCCAAGGCTTCCTGCACAAGATGTTCCGATTCTGTATCCAATGCCGAGGTTGCCTCGTCCAGAATCAAAATCGGCGGATTCTTCAAGATCGCCCGCGCAATACTGATACGCTGCCTTTGCCCACCGGACAATTTTCCTCCACGGTCACCAATATTGGTATCGTATCCATGCTCCGAAGCCATGATAAAATCGTGGGCATTGGCGATTTTGGCTGCTTCTTCCACTTGCTCCCGTGTGGCACCTTCCACACCAAAAGCAATATTATTGAAGAAAGTATCATTAAACAGAATCGCCTCCTGATTGACATTTCCCATCAAGCCACGCAGATCCACCAGTTTCACCTGACGGATATCCGTATCATCAATCGCTATCGAACCTTCCGTTACATCATAGAAACGAGGTAACAAATCAACTAACGTGCTCTTTCCCGAGCCCGACTGCCCTACTAAAGCCACCGTTTTACCTTTCGGAATCGTCAGATTAATTCCTTTCAACACCCAATCATTCCGATAGCGGAACCAAACATTCCGATATTCGATAGCATGGGTAAATTTCACTGGCTTGGGTTGTTCCGGATCATTGATATCCGATTGAGCCATCAGAATTTTGTCGATTCGAGTCATTGAAGCCAAACCTTTCTGAATGGCATAGGCCGCCTTACTCAAATCTTTCGCCGGATTAATAATACTATAGAATATAACCAAATAATAAATAAAGGTAGCCGCATCAATCGAACTGTTATTGCTTAAGATTAATGAACCACCATACCATAAAACTACTGCGATCGTAGCCGTACCCAAAAATTCACTCATCGGATGAGCCATTTGCTGCCGACGATATACCCGTGTCGTTGTCTGACGAAACAGTTCGTTAGCCCGCTCAAAACGGTCTTGTATCTTTTTCTCAGCATTAAAAGCCTTGATAATACGCAAACCGCCTAAGGTTTCTTCGATCTGGCTCATCAAAGCGCCCCATTGCTGTTGTCCTTCCAGCGAACGACGCTTCAACTTCTTCCCTACTTGTCCCATCACATAACCAGCAAAAGGCAATAGGATAAACACGAATAAAGTCAGCTGCCAACTGATCAGAATCATTCCGATCAAATAAATCGAAATCAGAATCGGGTTCTTGAACAACATATCCAAGGAACTCATAATTGAGGCTTCTATCTCATTCACATCACCGGAGACACGCGCCAAGATATCACCTTTCCGCTCTTCCGAGAAAAAGCCCAACGAAAGCTGCGTAATCTTCCGATTGATCTGATTGCGAATATCTCGTACAACACCCGTTCGGATAGGAATCATCATATAAAAGGCCAAATACATCGAAGCCACCTTCAAGAAAGTCATGACAACCAAAAAGATGCCCAAAATAATCAGTGTAAACGAACCACCTTCACGTTCAATCAGATCACTTACAAACCAAAAGAAGTTATTCTTCCATATTTCCGGAAGAGCCTTCACTGAATCCCAATTAGCCCAGTCAACAATGACCGGCATATACGTATAAACACCCTTGTCTATCTTGAATAGAATCTGTAAAATCGGTATGATTAAGGCAAATGAGAATAAATTCAGAATGGCAGAAAGTATATTGAATAAAATATTACCCACTAAATACCTCTTATAAGGAGGGACAAAGCGCCTCAATATGCGCAGAAAATCTTTCATAAGCTTTTAATGATTTATATAACTATTTCTCTTCAGCCAGCTTACGAGCATGGATGAGTGTGCGAATTTATAAAATATTCCAGTAACCATCGCTGCAATTCCTGCTCATTACACCGCTTTTATACAAAATATTCAATTTAGTGAAAGCTATTTGCCCCACCTGCATAGTCGATTATTTGTTAATATGTAAAAACATTGTTCAAAAGTATCAAATTAATAAGTATCTTTACGACATTATAAATAATCTAAATCAGAAAAACAAATATGAGAATTACTTCTATTTTTATTTGCTCTCTACTAGGAGCATCTACACTGGCATACGCTGCCGACAATAAATCGAATATCTACAAAAAAGGATGGATTGATTTCAATAAGAACCAAAAGAAAGATATTTATGAAGATCCATCCCAACCACTGGAAGATCGTGTTAACGACCTGTTAAAGCAAATGACGTTAGAAGAAAAGACAGGTCAGCTATTGGCTGAATTCGGTTGGCCTCTCTTTAACAGACAGGGCGATAAGATAACATTAACCGATGAAGCACGCAAAGTCGTTGTTGAACACGGTACCGGAAGCCTTTGGGGATTCATGCGAGCAGATCCTTGGACTCAAAAGACATTAAAGAATGGGTTAAATACCCACTATGCTATCGAAGCGACGAATTTACTCCAACATTATTGCATTGAGGAAACCCGATTAGGCATTCCGATGTTCTTAGCCGAAGAATGTCCACATGGACATATGGCAATCGGAACTACCTCTTTTCCGACCGGTATCGGACAAGCTTCTACTTGGAATCCGGATCTATTACGTCAATTAGGAGCCGCTCAAGCAAAAGAAGTACGTAAACAAGGTGGACATATCGGATATGGTCCAGTAATTGACTTAGCTCGTGATCCTCGCTGGTCACGCGTAGAAGAAGGTTTTGGAGAAGATACATATCTATCCGGAGAATTAGGTAAGGCCGTTGTAGAAGGCATGCAGAATAATCCGGATTATCCGATCATATCAACTGTCAAACACTTCACCGCTTATGGATGGACAGAAGGCGGACATAACGGAGGTGCAGCACATATCGGAGAGAATGAAATGCAAGAAGTCGTTCTTCCATCATTCCGTAAAGTGGTCGAAGCCGGATTACTTTCTTTAATGACTTCCTACAATGAAGTTGATGGAGTACCTTGTACCGGGAATAAGAAATTAATTACTGATTTGGTAAAAGATACATGGGGATTCAAAGGCTTTGTTGTATCAGACTTATTCTCTATTGATGGTATGACAGGACATGGCGTAGCTGGAAACCTGAAAGAGGCAGCAGATCTGGCTTTTCAAGCAGGAGTTGAATCGGATTTAGGAGGACAAGCTTATCGAAAATTACCGGAACTAGTCAAAGAAGGTAAAGTTAGTGAACAACAAATAGACGAAGCTGTCAAGAAAATTCTACGTCTTAAATTTCAATGGAAGTTATTTGACGAACCTTTTACCAATCCGAAAAATGAATTATCCAAAGCAGAATTGAATGAACACCGTGCATTAGCCCGGGAAGTAGCTCGCCAATCTATCGTGTTGCTTAAGAATGAGAATCAAACCTTACCACTGCAGAAAGATAAGATCCGCTCTATTGCTGTTATAGGTCCGAATGCTGATACTCCTTATAATATGTTAGGTGATTATACAGCTCCTCAACCGGATGGTAGTGTTATTACCGTTCTTGATGGCATCAAAAACGCCTTGCCTAATGCAGAAGTCAATTATGCTAAAGGTTGTGCGATCCGGGACATGTCAGATGAAGGTATGGCAGAAGCTAAAGCTACCGCAGAAAAGAGTGATATCATAGTATTAGTTCTCGGAGGATCAAGTGCGCGCGATTTTTCTGCTGAATTCGAAGCTACCGGTGCAGCCAAAGCGAGTCGAAACGAATTAAGCGATATGGATAGTGGAGAAGGGAACGATCGTTGTACATTAGATTTACTTGGCCGACAAAATGAATTACTGGATCTAATGAAAGAAACGGGTAAACCACTGGTGGTCGTATTAATTAAAGGTCGCCCATTAGCCGTTGGTAACTGTCAGGAAAAAGCTGATGCTTTGCTGGATGCCTGGTATCCAGGAGCGGAAGGAGGTAATGCCATTGCAGATGTTCTTTTCGGAGACTATAATCCGGCCGGACGTTTAGCGGTTTCTGTACCTAAAAACGTCGGACAACTCCCTGTATTTTATAATCCGAAACGAGGTTCCAATCGCCGAGGTTATATCGAAGGAGATGCCAATCCTTTATATCCATTCGGATATGGATTAAGCTACACAACTTTCAGGTATGACAATGTAAAGGTTACTCCCGCCAACTCACAAATCAAAGTAGCTGTAACAGTTACCAATACGGGGAAATACGATGGAGACGAAGTTATTCAAGTGTATGTAAAAGATGTTGTTTCATCTCATAGCACACCCGAGAAAAACCTGAAAGCCTTTAAGCGAGAACATTTCAAAGCCGGAGAGAGCAAAACCGTAGAACTCCGGGTCGATAAAAAAGAGCTGGAATTATATCAAGGAAACGGTCTATGGAAACTGGAACCCGGAGAATTCGAGTTTATGGTAGGAAGTTCTTCCGAATCATTACCCTTAAAAGCTACAATTTCTTTATAACGGCTATTTTCATACTGGATTTATTATGTTCAAACTTATTCTAAGTATCTGACAATATAGGATCATGAACTAAACAAATAGACTTATGAAAAGGATAATCTTATTAATCACAATCATCGGATGGACAATTCATTCAGCCTTGTCTATCGAGATTAAACGAATGGAACCAACATATTGGTGGGTTGGAATGCAAAATCCAGAATTACAGTTGATGATCTATGGAGAAAATATTTCTGGTTCGGAAGTATCTATTGATTATCCTGGGATTAAGCTCAAAGAAGTTGTAAACGTAGAAAACCCCAATTTCCTATTCCTTTATCTTAACATATCCAAGGAAACCGCTCCTGGAACACTGAATATAATATTCCGTAAAGGAAAGGAAACACAAGTAAAGACCTTTGAGTTGAAAGAGCGAAACCGTAAAGCTGGAGCAGCTGGATTCTCTCCTGCGGACGTCATGTATTTGATTACACCAGACCGTTTCGCTAATGCGGATCCATCTAATGATAACTTAGACGATGTAAAAGTCGACCGTTCCAATCCAAATGCTCGCCATGGTGGTGATTTACGAGGAATTATCAACAAGCTGGATTATATTCGAGATTTAGGTTTCACTACCATTTGGCTGAATCCGGTATTGGAAAACAAAATGCCAGGTGGTTCATACCATGGATATGCCATCACTGATTTTTATCAGGTAGATCCTCGCTTCGGCAGTAATGAAGAATACATAGAGTTGGTAGACAAGGCACACGAAAAAGGAATGAAAGTAGTCATGGACATGATCTTCAATCATTGTGGTAGCTCACACTGGTGGATGAACGATTTACCTTGTTCTGATTGGCTGAATAATCAATCCCAATTCATGCAAACGACTCATTACAAATGGACGTTGATGGATATACATGCTCCTCAATCCGAAAAGGACAGGCTTGTCAAAGGCTGGTTCAGTAGAGGTATGCCAGATTTAAACCAACAGAATAGGCACTTGGCCCGTTATCTGATTCAGAACAGTATTTGGTGGATCGAATATGCCCGGATTGATGGTATCCGACAAGATACACATCCGTATGCTGATTATGACTTCATGGCAGAATGGTGTCAGGAAGTTGAAAAGGAATATCCGAACTTCAACATCGTGGGAGAAGCCTGGTATCCGAAAGGAAGTGCTTCTGCCTGGTGGCAACAAGGCTCGGCTCTCAATCATGCGGACAGTCATCTGAAGACAGTGATGGATTTCGATTTGACATTTACTAGCCAAAAGGCTTTTAACGAGAATTGTTCCAGCAATGAAGGATCAGAAAGCGGACTAT
>ENA-OPAH01001581-OPAH01001581.1-human-gut-metagenome-genome-assembly--contig:-NODE-1581-length-14414-cov-2.519674_pt1 | contig 14414 bp, 15 predicted proteins | sample MGYA00241050_ERZ501416 | MGnify/ENA primary metagenome ERZ501416 (study PRJEB25962, sample SAMEA2042632) | human gut metagenome | biome: human gut; feature: human-associated habitat; material: faeces... | reverse complement strand
GGGGTGGCAAAAATTGTCGTTTTGGAAGAAAATGGTGTAGTAAATGGTGTAGTGGAATGAGACTATAAATTCTAAATAGATAACATTAATTAGAAGAAAAAGTGACTATAAAGAAGAAGCATGCTAAAATGGAATTAAATAAGTATTAAAAAGTTAAGTTTCTGTTATTGAGGTTGATTTTATGAAATGTGAATGTGCATACAGTAAAAATAATAATGAATTTAATATACCTAATGATATAATTGACAGTCTTGAAAGTGGAAATTTAGTTTTGTTTTGTGGTGGAGGAATCAGCACAGAATCAAAACTTGTTTGCCCAAATAGTTTTTATGAGACTATATGCCATGAATTAAGAGAAAAGCCTAGATATTCTTTTAGTGAACTTATGACAAAATTTTGTGAACTTCCAAATGGCAGAAAAAAATTAATAAAGCGGATAAGAGAGCGATTTTCTTATATTAAATCTTTTAGAGAAATTTATGATTCTGCTACTAGATTCCATAAGAAATTATCTAAGCTTTATATGATTAATACAATTGTCACAACAAACTGGGATGATTATTTTGAGCAAGAATGTAGAGCAATTCCAATTGTCTCGGAAGAAGATTTAGCACTGTGGGATTCTTCATATCGTAATGTTTTGAAAATTCATGGATCAATTAACAGTATTGGTACAATTATTGCTACGGCTGAAGATTATGAACGATGTTATAACGAATTATCAGAGAATCTTATTGGTGGTAAGTTGAAGGATATCTTGGCTACTAAGACAGTGGTTTTTATAGGGTATTCGTTTGGGGATGAAGACTTAAACAAAATTTTGGAGTTTGTCAAAGAAAAAATGAAAAGCTATACACCACATTTATTTATTGTCACAATTGATAAACAATTAGGTGAAAAAATAGACTATCCATATAAAACTATCATACATACGGATGGAACTTTCTTTTTGCAAAAGCTTACTGATCATTTAGTAGAGATAGGGGAAATTAGAGTTTTACAGGGAGAGCGGTTTATTGAGGATAAGTATGCTGAATTGAAAGTAGTTCATTCGATGGTATCTGATATGGATATTCAAAAATATCCGAATAATTTATATACTTTATTTTATCAAGATGGAATGACGCATGCAATTGAACGTTTTCTCGAAATGAGAAATTCAGGTGAATACTATCGTCCAGGTTATTTATTTAGTGTGTCGAAAAAATATGAAGAAATAATAAAAGATTATCATGTAAAAGGTCGTTTTTTTGATGAAATGTATTTTGAAGGATATTTATCTGGAATAACCGCTTTGCTCATGAGTGAAGATGAATTGAATACTTTGCCCTTTTATTGCATACCACCAGATAATTTCTATACAGATTTTGCAGATTATCTTAATGGTATAGAAACAGTTAAAGAAAATGAGTATTTAGATTATGTGAAAAAATTTATCGCTGACAATGATTTTGAGGGGTTGGTATGGCATCATACTCCATATGGCTAAAGTAATGTGAAACGTAGATATTTTCTACGATATGTCCCATAGAGGATAAAGTATTTGATAGATATAAGGGGGAAATATGTATTTTCTAGGTCATAATCAACCTTCAAAACTGGAAGAAACAACCTTTTTTGATTTGGTTAATAAAAATGATATTACTACATTTAATAAGCATCAAAGAATTATTTTTGTGCATTAGAATTTGATGAACAAATATTGTCAGTAGTGGCATGGTTGCAAAAAGTTTATAGTACCTGATACTGTAAATAAGCTTTATATGCAACTTCTATTAACAGGAACTGTGAGGGTAAAATAACAATGAAGATCAAAGATAGAAATAGTGAAGTTCCCACCAATTTTTCTGATATTTATTCTGCAGAAGAATTAAAGTTGTATTTGGACGATATGGCAAGTCGATTAAAAAACAGCCCATATTTGTATCATTACACGACAATTTCTAATGTGATCAAGATGATACAAGGGAAAACTTGGCATCTTGGAAATGCAGCAGGAATGAACGATAAGCTGGAATATAAAAATGGAGATTCTCGCCATTGGCGCAACCTTTTCTTCAGTTGTTTTATGGGTGAGGACAAAGAAAGCATTGGTATGTGGAGCATGTATGCACAACCGTGGGAAAAAGGAGTGAAGATTGCACTTCCGAAAGCAGTAGTCCGTAAATGGATTAGGGACACAAAAGAAATTCTGGAAATTTCAACGGCAAATTATCAGCCCACAGGACGGGCAATTACTATTGGCGAAAATGGCGCCTGTTTGAAGTTATCGTCAGTTGCCTACTGCAATGCAGACAGTCTGCAGGAAACGAAAGCCAGGGAAAAGATAATGTGGAGCAACGCAACCAATACCAATATCAAAAATGCCGTGCGAATCCCAGAATTGACTGGATATATAAAAGATATGGCCTGGTCTTATGAGAAAGAAATTCGCATCAAGGCAGAATTTGAGAATATTGGTAATATAAAGCGCGTAGCAATTCCACTGATCGATGAAGTTATTGATGCAATGACCATTACGGCCAGCCCGTTGTTTGAAGGCGATTTGCATACAGAACTGGAGCGAGAAATTGCCCGAAAAATAAAAACAGGGGAAAGTATTTTTACCCACCGACTAAATATCAAGACAATCTGTCAAGGATGTGAATACAAATTGTCATAATCAATGGTGAGTAGCGGATATGTGAGGGAAGGTGTTAACAAAAGTATCCGTAACTAGGGTGAAGAATACATTCCACATCTGTCCCGTTACACGCAGTTGGTTCTGGTTGTTAATCCGGATAAGGTGCTTTATAGTACTTGTAAAAGGTTATAGTGCCATTTGCAGCGCGGTAACAGAATTTGTACTAAAGCTTGCAGGAACCCGAAAAAACGGGACATCGGAGCGTCTCCTAAGAGATCTTCGCAGCCTGGATTTGCTCATACTGGATGAATGGGGATATGTACCTGTCGATAAGGACGGATCCCAGCTGCTCTCGGTGTTAGTTAGAACGCACTGAATGGCAGTGACACTGCTGGACTCCGTCTGGAAAAAGTCGGTGACCTTATGGGCGTGCTTATGGTGCTTTGTAATTCCGGCATCCTACAAATCAGTGGCAAACGTAGGGAAGATAAACTGTTGAAAGAAGAAACAGTGACTATCCAAGTCAATCCTATTCTTTCCTCATATCTGGAATTTGGATATACCACCAAAGGGAAAGCACACACATTATCATTGCAGGATATTTTGTTAAATATCAAGGGCTACAAAGTTTTGAATGACCTGTTAAAATAGGGGAAATGAATTTCATCAACCATAGTGTTTTGAAGTCTGACGGAGAAAATCCAAACGAGTCTACTCCGGCTGCTATTGATGAAATTGCAGAAACGAAAGAAAAAGTAGATTGGAATTACAAAAAAGCCAGATGTTGATCAATACATCTGGACGATATTAAAGTAACTTCAAATTATTTATACCAATAAAGGACGGTGAAAGTATGATTGAACAACTTCAATTAAATGAGTGGAGACAATTTGATAACCTAACTATTGATTTTGATAAGCGTTTAACGATTTTAACGGGTGCAAATGGTTCTGGCAAAACAACTATATTAAATATACTTTCCAAAATTTTGGGTGAGACTATAAATTTTGTTAGTAATGTTGATGAAACATCTACTGGATCTATAAATTACTCATCCAGCGTAAAAGGTGATTTAACAGAGAAACGAGATGATAGCCAAAATTTTTCGATAATTGGAACTATAAAATATGATTCTTCAACAGTGTCTGTTTTAGTTCCGGAAACAGTATCGACAACTTACAACATCTCATTAAAAAATGCTAAAGCGTGTAAAGGGCTTTATATCAACTCTCACCGTTCTCTTTTTCAATATAAAAAAGTAGAGAATATACCTACTCATGCTTTAAAAAGAGAAGAAATATTTAAAAAATATCACAACTATAAATCACTGGCTTTGTCTGGCATATATTACAATCCAATTGACGAAAGTGCAACAAAACATATTAAAGAAGCTATTATTTCATTAGCTACATTTGGTCCTGGAAATAATTATGTAAAAATGAATCAAGAAGCTCTTGATATTTTTGAAGGTTTCCAGACTGTATTACATAAAATATTGCCACCGAAAATCGGTTTCGAAAAATTAAACATTGAGATTCCTGAGGTTATTTTAGAAACAGCTTCCGGCAACTTCCCTATTGATGCTGTATCTGGTGGAATTGCATCTATTATTGAACTCGCTTGGATGATATATATGTATGCGCCTTCTAAAGAATCTTTTACTGTACTATTCGACGAACCAGAAAATCATTTACACCCGGAATTGCAACAGACTCTTTTACCTAATTTGTTAGAAGCTTTTCCTAATGTACAATTTATTGTTGCCACACATAATCCATTTATCATTTCATCTGTAGAATCATCAGTTATTTATGTCTTAAATTATACGGAAGACAACAAAGTTATTTCTACTTTATTGGATAATGTGACTAAAGCAGCCTCATCAAATGAAATATTACGAGAAGTTCTTGGAATTTCAAGTACTTTTCCTTTATGGGCATCTTCGAAAATAAATATTTTAATAAAAAATACCATTTCGCAAGGAATTTCCGAAAAAAGTCTTTCGGATTTTCGTAATCAGATGGAAAATCTTGGCTTTGGAAATGTCATTCCTACAGCCTTAAATCAATTATTTGAAGGTGACAAAAATGATTAAAATTAATAAAGGTACAAAACCTAAAATTTTAGAAGATAATGCCCAACAATGGACAGCCGAATATTTAGCAGCCTTAAAACAACCGACCCCTGTTCCATCTCATATAAAATCTAGATATCAAAATTCTGAGATTAAAGATGCATTAGAAAAAGAAACTCACGGCAAATGTGCTTATTGTGAGAGTAAATTCAAACACATAGCTTTTGGTGATATCGAACATATATTGCCTAAAAACCAAAATGCCCGACCAGAATTATATGTCGAATGGACTAACTTAACCTTAGCTTGCGAAGTTTGTAATCGTATTAATAAGAAAGATTATTATGATCCTTATGATCCTTTAATAAATCCTATTGAAGATGAACCTGATAAGTATTTAATGGCATTTGGTCCATTTATATATCAGGTACCAGGAGAAAGAAAAGGAGAATTATCTATAGCAATTTTAGATTTAAATCGTCCTGAATTAATAGAACGCCGAAAAGAAAAAATTGAAAATTTACTACCTCTGGTTGATAAATGGAAAAAAGAAACCAATGAAACTTACAAGAAACTGCTGTATTCACAAATTAAAAAAGAATCAGAATCTGACAAAGAATTTTCATTTATTATCAATAGCTATCTTAAACAGATTGATTTTTTCAATTAATATATTTTGTACTCAAACTGTACTCAACTAACATAACAAGAGCCTGGAACCCCACATAGATGATATGCTCTCCATATGGCTCGTTTGGGGTGGCTGATAATATTTTGTAATAATATATTCATAAGAAGAGGTATTTAGATGGCAGATAAAACGATTTATTCTTATATAAATGATATTGCACAGAGATTAAAAGAACCTAGAAAATATGGGGATGTCTCGTTAATGATTGGTGCTGGATTTTCGAAAAACGCACAAAGTAAAGGGGCAGCTATTATGCAACCTCCAAATTGGAGTGAGCTTGCTTTGAAAATGTATGAGGAGTTATATCCAGAACCAGTGGAAACGAAAGACAAAGAAGAATGGAGTAAACAAAAAATTATAAAGACGTCAGGGAAAAATGTTACAAAACTGGCAGAGGAATATATTGCTAATTTTGATAGAAATAAAATTAATAATTTAATAGAACAGTCAGTTGCAGATGAGATGTTTGTTCCAGGTGAGTTACATAAAAGACTCTTGAAACTGCGTTGGGCAGATATTTTTACAACTAATTATGATACACTCTTAGAGCAAACTGCAGATATGATTTATCGTGAAAATAATTATGAAATTATATATTCTCAAAATGACTTGCCTGGGAGTATAAAGCCTAGAATAATTAAACTACATGGTAGTATTCCACAAGTGAAACCATACATAATATGTGATGAAGATTATAGAACATATCCAGATAAATATTCAGCGTTAGTAAATACTGTGCAGCAGGCTATGTTGGAAACTAGACTTTGTTTGATTGGGTTTTCTGGAGATGATCCTAATTTTCAAAGTTGGCTTGGATGGTTGCGAGATAATATGGGGGAATATTGTCCCCAAATTTATCTGATTGGTATATACGATACTCTAAGCGCTCCAGAGAGAAAACTATTAGAAAATAAAGGGATTACTATTGTAGATATTTCAATTTTGGTATCGAATCAGAATGAGAATAAATATTATCAGGCCATTTCAGAATTCCTCAGTTTATTAGAAAAGCATCAGAATGTAAAAGATGTATATATAGAAAGGCCATATTCGAAAGTTGATAGATTTTGGAAACCTAAAAAAGAAGAACTAGAAGAGTATTTTAGAAAACTAGAAAAGTATGTATGTAAGGTTGAAATGTCAATACGTCCCTACATTTTATTACCAGAAGAAAAAAGAGAAAAGTATGCAAAATATTTTTTGGAGCATTTTAACATAATTTTAAAATTAGTTAAGGATGAGATCCCGGGTAAATTATTGACCAATATTGTTAAAATATTAAAAAAATGTCTGGTTATTTTGGATGATGAGAATGCCGAAGATTTAGAAAAGATAAGAAAGATATTAGAGGAAAAGAATTCGAATGCTGAGACCTTATGTGAAATCTTGTTATATTTAGCAGAAATGTATAGAATTGATGGGAAAAAAGAGCAGTATGAGGCGTGCAAAAAAAGTTGTGAGACATATTGTAACGATATTCCATATTATAGAAATGAATTTCTTATTGAAAGAATAAAAAATCATATATCATTATTTGATTATGAAGAAGCAAAAACGATGATTGAGCAAATGGAAACATCTACATTTGAATATAAAATAAAGAAGGCAGCTTTTTATAAACAGTTATCACAGAATGATATTGCCGATAAGATATTAAGTGAATGTTCGGCAGAATTGGCACAGATGAAATTATCAGATGATGTGTATGCTTCATATTTAGGATATTTGAACTTGTGTTATAGAGCTGGAAACTGGCAAATAACAGAGGAATATTCTGATAACAATCAATATAATAATCCGTATAATACAAGGCGAATTATTGTTGAACAGAGGACAAAGTTGGAACAAATTTTCTTCGAGAACGATAGAAAAAAAGAAGAAAGTATTCTGCCATTTAGTTTGAACTCAAATAAAAGTATTACAATAGTTCTGGGGGGAGAAAATGTTTGTTATACGAAATCATTTGTTTTCATACTTGGCATAGATAGATTATGTTTACCAATATTTTCGGATCAAGCCAAATTACTTCCTCGTGTGAACGATGAAATAATGAACTCAAGTGAAAAAGTTTATTGGAAAATGGCACTAGCAGCGAGGACAGATCAAGAAAAAGTTATTAACCAAATTTTTACAAGAAAAACAATATTGAATATAAGTGAATCAGAAAAAAAATATCTTTTTGAAATGTTGATAAAAGTTGTAAAGCTTTATTCAGAAGAAGATAGATATGACAGAAAAAAATTTTTTATGTCTGTAAAAAATATATTAAATATATTATCGCGCTTAGTGGTATTTATGGAAGATGAAAATTTGATTATTTTCTTAGAAATATTAAGTAGATTTAGTAAAAAATACGATTCATTTATAGCTATAGATATAAATAAAATTTTACAGATAATTTCAACTAGATTTAATGGACACATTGCACATGCATGTCAAAATATTATTTTTTTGGGTTTTCATGATCGATATCATTTTGCTAGCTATTTTAAAGATATCTCTTTTCAAATATCAGAAGATAATGTAGAAAAATTTTACGCAAAATCTCTGCAGTTGAGTTCAAGTGAAAACGTATTTGAAAGAGATAATGGGTTATCATGTTTGCTGGTACTGTGGAATAATAAACCATTAGAAAAATAACAATCATCATAACTATCAACATCTTTTTTCAAAACATTTCCATTAAAATCAATTAATTGATTTTTATAATTTAAATTTTCATATAAAATACGTTGGTTTTGATCATCAATACTAAAATGATTTACATTCTCTTTGATCTTTTTATTAGCTACTTTATTCATTTGATCATCTATCGTTAAACAATATAAATTATCATTTTGAATATAGAAAATAGATTGATCAAGAACATAACAATCATAAGCATCATTTAATAAAGTCTTTTTATTATTTTGATGATCCGCAAAAATCAAATCTCCATATTGTAAATAGAAATAACCTCGATCATCTACATAAAGATGATCACAACTTCCATCTTCTAAAACTTCTTTATTTTCAAGTGTTGAATCATATTTAAGAAGTTGATCTCCTGTTGCTAGATATAGATGATTTTGATAAATATAAACTCCACCACTATTGTTTTGGAAATTATAATTATAATCACTGCGTGATGTATCTTGTTGAATGTTAAAGTCTGTTAATGAACTATTTCCACTATCATCAAAAGATGTCGTCTCACCTGTTTCTAAACTATCTCCTATGATTCCAATAATTGCTCCTGCAATCGGAATAATTAAATTAAAGGCAACAATAATTCCTATAACTATCTTAACAATTCGTTTATTTTTTCTTACATTTGGATGATTAAACGTTTTTTTATTTTTTTGAATGGGTACATACTTATTCAAATCTTTAAAAGGCTTTTTATAATCATATGCATTCTTTTTATAATCATAACTTTCAGAAACCGTATGATAATTATGACTTGCTTCACTATGTACACTTGTATCAGGGGTTACTTTTTTTATTGGATCAGACTTACGATAAATTGTAGGACTTCCACAATTAGAACAATATTCTTGATAAGGATAAATAAGTTTTGAACAGACTGGACACGTTGTTTTCCCGATTTGTTTATGTCCACATAAATGACATTCAATGCTATTTCCTATTTCTGCTCCACAATATTTACATTTCATATTCCCACTCCTTTTTTCAATCATAACATAAAAAAGACCGCTTGGGTCTTTTAAGATAATTTTTTATATAAATGATTGCCGATTGTTTGAATAATTTGTACAAAGATAATTAAGATGATACTTGTAACAACAAGATAAGGAATCTTATAAGCTTGATAGCCATAACGAATAGCAATATCTCCAAGTCCTCCTGCCCCTAAGGCACCACCCATTGCACTATAACCAATAATACTAATCATTGTAAGCGTAATTCCTGATAAAATAGCAGGAATTGCTTCTTTTAAATAAATACGATAAATAATTTGAAAATCACTAGCTCCAAATGATTTAGCTGCTTCAATTAACCCAACATCAACACTTCTTAATGCACTTTCAATGACTCTAGCAACAAAAGGAATAGCTGAAATTGTAAGTGGCACAAGAGCTGCTGTCGTTCCAATCGCTTTACCAGCAATTAATCTTGTAAGTGGAATCACAATGACCATTAAAATAACAAATGGGAAACTTCTAAAAATATTAACAAGAATATCTAAAATTGTATAAACGACCTTATTTGGTTTTAATCCATCCGGTGCAGTGAGTGTTAAAATAATTGCTGGAACAAAACCTAAAATAACAGCAAAGAAAGTTGATCCAATGACCATATATAACGTTTCATACGTTGCTTTTAAAATAACATCACTCATACAATTTCCTCCCATGTAATTTTTTCTTGATCTAAATAATTTCCTACTGCTTGTAGATCTTTTTCATCAATATTGATAATAAGGCTTCCCATCATGGAACCTCTAAAGTTTTCAAGTTTTCCTTGGCAAATATCAAAGTTGATATCAAGTGTTCTAGCAAGTTGTGTAATCGTATGTGATTTGGAATTATTATTTGTAAAGAATAATTTAATATTTTTACCAGTTTGTGGCAGAATTTCAATATCATCGCCCACAAATTTTTGAATTTCTTGATTTGGTGCCACAAAAAGTTCTTCCGGTTTACCCACTGATAAAACACGTCCATCTTTAAGAAAAGCGACTTTATTACAGATTTGTTTAATAACTTCCATTTGATGTGTGACAACTACAATCGTAATATTCATCTCTTTGTTGATTTTTAATAATAGATTTAAGATATCTCTTGTAATTTGTGGATCTAATGCTGATGTAGCTTCATCACATAAAAGAATTTCGGGATTTAAAACAAGTGCTCGAGCAATCGCTACTCTTTGTTTTTGTCCTCCACTTAATTGACGAGGATAAGCTTGACTTTTTTCTTCTAATCCCACCAATTTCAAAAGTTTTTCAATTCTCTGTTTATTTTCTAAACTATGAGGATCTTGTTTCCAAAACTTTAATGGTAAAGCAATATTATCATAAACATTTAATCTATTTAAAAGATTAAAGTTTTGAAAGATCATACCCATTTCTTTTTGAATATTACTCATTTGTTTTTTATTTAAAGATGAAATTGCTTGTCCATCAACAATCACTTCTCCTTTTTGAAAATTCTCTAGACCATTGAAACAACGTAGCAATGTTGACTTACCTGCTCCACTTTGTCCAATGATTCCAAAAATATCTCCTTTTTCTATCTTAAAAGAAATATCTTTGAGCACTTCTAAAGAACCATAACTTTTATACAAATTTTTTATTTCAATCATAAACCTCTTCCTCTCAACCAAAGAAACATTTTCCAATGTGACAATATCCTTGGGGATTCTTTTCTAAATATTTTTGATGATACTCCTCTGCTTCATAGAAATTATCGAGTGGTTGTATCTCAACAAGCACTTTTTCTTGATAATTTTTTTGAATTTCATTTGTTTTATTTTGAATAATTTCTAAGTCACTTTCATTTGTATAATAAATACCTGTACGATAAGAAATACCTTCATCTTCACCTTGTTTATTTAAAGAAGTAGGATCAATTATTTTATAATAATCATCCAATATTTGATTTAAACTTCGAAGACTTTCATCATATTCAATTTTTACCGTTTCAACGTGTCCTGTTTTTTCTGCTTTAACATCTTCATATTTTGGATTTTCAGTATGCCCATTAGCATAACCTACTGTTGTTTTTATAATTCCATCAAATTGATCAAAATATTTTTGAACGCCCCAAAAGCATCCTCCAGCTAAATAAATAACACTCATTTTAAATCTCCTTATTTTGTAGGATCTGTAAAGACAGCTTGAACAGAACCTTTATATTTTTTGATATAATTTTTCACTTTTTTTGATTGTAATGCTTTCTTTAAAGCTTTTGCTTTAGCTGTATTTTCATTTCCTTCTTTAACTACTAAGTAATTGATATAAGGTTGTGCTTCTTCATCTGTAAAACTTTCTGTTAATAAAACGTTTGTGCTATCTCCTAAATTATGTTCTAATGCATAGTTACCATTAATAACTGCAACATCTACATCTGGTAAGTTGTTTGGTAAATTGGCTGCTTCTAATTCTTCAATTTTATAATTATGTGGATTTGCTGTAATACTTGATGCTGTATAAAGTGTATCATCGTTTAATTCAATTAAGTTATTTTTAGCAAGTAAAGCAAGTGCTCTTGATTCATTTGAACCATCGTTTGGTACAGCAATTGTAGCTCCATCTTTTAAATCATCTAATGATTTTAAGTTTTCTGAATAGAGAGCCATTGCTTCATAATGAATACCGGCTACGGCTTTTAAATGTAATTTTCTTTCTTTATTTTGTTCTTTTAAATACGCTAATGTTTGGAAATAGTTAGCATCTAAATCTCCATCTTCTAATGAAGTATTAGGTGTTACATAATCTGTAAATTCAGTCACTTCTAATGTATAACCTTCTTTTTCTAACTCATCTTTAACGACATCATTTAATATCTCCGCATGCGGTATAGCTGTTGCTCCTATTTTAATTGTTTTATCATCGTTTGATGATCCATTAGCACATCCTGCAATTGATAATGCGAATGCTGCTGATAATAATAATTTTAATCCCTTTTTCATTTTTCTTTTCCCCTTTTTCTTTTATTACAATACAACAAACAAAAAACTCGTCCTTTATACAAAGGACGAGTTACCTCGCGTTACCACCTTAATTTAAAATAACCTCACGATTATTCCCTCATCGAGTACTATCATACTCTATCACTTTAACGGGTGAATCCGTCATAGCCTAACCAACTTGGCTCGGTATGCAACTCCAAGGCCATTTTCATTTATTTTCCATGTTTCTTTTCCACCAACCAAGAACTCTCTAGGCATTTTCAATAAATTACTTTCCTTTTCAATGTCTTTTTGTATTGTTGCTATCATAGTATACCTCTATGAATTAGATGTCAATAGTTTTTATTCATTTTCATCTTTTTCTACATAATTTACATCAATAACATCGTCACTCCCATTACGGTAAGCTTGACCTGATTGATAAGCAGCTTTTTTCTCTGCGATTTCTTTTTCAATTCTTTCATTATATTCTTTCAATTGTTTTTCATATAAGTATCTTCTAATAAAAGAATAAATCACAAGAATAGCAATAATGATCCATGTAATAGGACTGAATAATAAATTTAATAATAAACTTAAAACTAAAATAACAACTGCAATAACTAAAATAATTTGATAAATTGGCATTTTTTTTACTCCTATTTAGAAAAATTAAATAATTCCTTCACTTCTACTTTCAAACCATCCGCTAATTTTGAAATGGCTTTTAAAGAAATATTTCTCGTACCTCTTTCAACATCTGAAATATAATTTTTAGATAATCCTGAACGAAATGAAAGTTCTTCTTGAGAGATATGTGCTCTCACTCTTAATTCTTTAATTCGTAAACCAAATAAAATGTGAATATCTTTATTCATTTTGCATTTGCATTAATTGTGCTGCTTGTTCACTTAATTTTTTAAAACGATGATGCAATCCCGATTTACTAATCGTCAGACCTGTTTCATCTTGATAAGCATTACACAATTCATTTAATGTATAATCTGGATATTTTTTACGAATCAAAGCAACAGTTCTTGTTTTTTCGTCAAGCATATCAAGTCCCATAAACATCTCAATAATACTGATATCTTCTAATTGTTTATTAGAAGAAGCCATTGATTTGACCTCATTAGCAATATCACAGTTATTCCATCTGTTTACAGTATTTGACATACTTCGATCAATACGAGTACTTTCAAAGTTCATCACCGATTGGCTCGCACCAATGGCTCTTAAAAAGTCTCCTATCTTCTCTGCCGATTTTAAATATATAACATATTTGTTTCTTCTTTTTGTCATTTTGGCATTTAAATGAAAATAATTCATTAATTCTTGAATAAATAACGCATATTCTTCTTCATCAACAGATAACTCTAAATGATAATTCGATGTTTCTGGGTTATTGACAGATCCTCCAGATAAAAAGATACCCGCTAAAAATGCCCTTTTACAACATTCTTTTTGAATTATTTTTTTATCAGGAAGTGTATGGAAACCTAATCCATTCATTAAACCTAAATCATCTAAGATTTCTCTTGCTTTTGAGACTTTAAGAATATAGACATTATTTTTTTGTAATTTCATTTTTCTAGAAACAAGAAACTCTATATGAGGATGATACACTTCTTTTAACATTTTATGAACTTTAGATGCTATTTTTGCATTTTCTGTTCTTATTGTAAGTAATAAACCTTGATTTGATAAAGAAAGTGTTCCATTGACTTTAATAATTGCTGATAAAATAGCTTTTTGACAACAAATATCAAAATCATTAAAAACAACTTCCTCTTTAACTTGTCTAGCAAATGATACTTTCATTAATGAACAGCATCCCTGTGTAGACGATGAACATGATACTTTTGACTATAGTGATCTGCAAAATAATTTGTTAAGCTCACTGAACGATGTTGTCCACCAGTACATCCAATACCAATGACAACATGCGTCTTTCCTTCTTTATCATATTCTTCTAATAAATAATCTAATAAATCTGTCATTTTTTGAATAAAGACTTGGGTTTCAGGTTTATCTATTACATAATCATAAACTTCTTTATCGTTTCCAGTAAGATTTCTAAGTTCCTCTATATAGAAAGGATTTGGTAAAAAACGCACATCAAAAAGTAAATCAGCATCTTTAGGTATACCATGTTTATATCCAAAGGATACAAAACTTATTCTAAATGGATCTATAGATTGGTGATTAAATTGGTTTTCTAATAACTGTTGGAACTTATTTCCTTTTAGATTTGTTGTATCAATAACCATATTTGCTTCTTTAGAAATAGGTCTTGCTAATTTTCTTTCATATCCAATAGCTTCTACAAGTGTAGCGGCTTTATTAGAAATCAAAATAGGATGTGTTCTCCTTGTTTCTTTATATCTTTTTAAAATAATATTATCATCACA
>ENA-OPAH01001566-OPAH01001566.1-human-gut-metagenome-genome-assembly--contig:-NODE-1566-length-14516-cov-3.348800_pt1 | contig 14516 bp, 10 predicted proteins | sample MGYA00241050_ERZ501416 | MGnify/ENA primary metagenome ERZ501416 (study PRJEB25962, sample SAMEA2042632) | human gut metagenome | biome: human gut; feature: human-associated habitat; material: faeces... | reverse complement strand
CTCCCCACTCATCGTTTTTCATCATATGGCTATTTAATGTTTTATTGTAATTTAAACAGTTTGTATATATATCATTTACTGTTATACTTCTCCAACTTTGTACCCCTGGTTGTATCTTTATTGTATTATTACTTCCTGCACTACTGCTTGTTGCATTACTTCTACTTGCTTCAAATTTTGCTACCCATAGGCCACTTACTGTTGTTCCATAGTTAAATGCTGGATGGATGTTCCAGTTTCCTTGTCCACTTGCATTTTGAAATGTTGTTCTTCCTGTACTTGTCTCGTTTGTTAATCCTTTCATGAACTCTATTTCTATATTTCCTGCTGTGCTACTATGGTATCCACTTGTTATACTATATGCATATCTTGGTAACCATACCCACATACTTCCATCACTTGTTTTTGCATTTGCCCATTTTTTTGCTGTGTAATCATACCACTCTGGGTCACTTCCATTTGTTTCTACCCAATCATTTTTTGTTTCATCCCACTTTATTGGTGTCATCCCTTCTCCCAAGTTTGGTGTGTTTACACCTTTTTCATCACTATAGCTTCCATCGCTTGGTAATGTTGGCTCTGGTGGTGTTGGTTCTTCTGGCACATTATTTAATGCACTTGCTAAGTCATTATACAATTGGTTTAATTCGTCTTTTTCTTTTTGTACTGCTTCTTTTGTTTTATTTGCTACTTCTTGAGCTTTTTTTATTATTCCATTATCACTAAATACTGTGCTTATTGTTACACTTGCTAAAATAAGAAGTACTACAATTGTTACAACTAATGATATTAATGTTACTCCGCTTATTTGTTTTAGTTATTTTAAAAAAATTCTTTTCTTTTTTTAATTCTTTCTTTAAAGAACTTTTTAATATTTTTCTATTTCCGAAATTCATCTTTTTCCTCCGTTTTTTATAATTTCTTTAATAAGTATTTACAGTTATAATTGTTATTAATCATTTTTCATAAAATTTTACATATTAATCAATTACATAAAGAATAATATATTCCATTTTGTATGTATTTATAGAACATATTATATCATTTTATTGTGAAATTGTGTACTTTTTTATATTACATTTCTATTACATTATTATTACATTTTTAATTTTAAATATATTAAATTACAATTTTAGTTTTGTTTATAAATCTATTATTTTTCAAAATTGCATTTACTTTTTCAATTTACACTTTCTATTTAATTGTAAATTTTCTGTGTATATTATTGATATTGCTATTATAAAAGAATATAATTAAGTAATAAGTAAGTATAAGGAGGATTGTGCCTTGTCATATATTGAGTTTAAAAATGTTTGTAAAGAATATAAAATGGGAGAAGTTACAATTAAGGCTTTAAATAACACTAATTTTAGTGTAGAAAAAGGAGAATTAGTAGTTATTGTTGGTCCTTCTGGTGCTGGTAAAACAAGTGCTTTGAATATTTTAGGTGGTATGGACACTGCTACTTCTGGAAAAGTAGTAGTCGATGGAAAAGATATTACAAATTTAAAAAATAAAGATTTAATAAAATATAGAAGAAATGATATTGGTTTTGTTTTTCAATTTTACAATTTAGTTCAAAATTTAACAGCTCAAGAAAATGTAGAACTTGCTACTGAAATTTGTAAAAATTCACTAAACCCAACCGAAGTTTTAAAAAAGGTTGGATTAAAAGATAGACTAAACAATTTCCCTTCACAACTTTCTGGTGGAGAGCAACAAAGAGTGGCTATTGCTAGAGCTATTGCTAAAAATCCTAAATTACTTCTTTGTGATGAGCCAACAGGTGCTTTAGATTACAAAACTGGTAAACAAATATTAAAATTACTACAAGATACAGCAAGAAAAGAAAATATGACAGTTTTAATTATAACCCATAATGGTGCTTTAGCTCCAATGGCAGACAAAGTTATACATTTTAAAAATGGTACAGCAGAAGATATTATTATAAATAATAATCCAGTTTCTGTAGAAGAAATTGAGTGGTAATAGCATAAAAAATTCTTCGATTATTCTAACTATACAAAAGTCTATAAATTATAATGAAAGGTAAAAGTAATAGGTATGAAAAAAGCTGTTATTAAAGACGCTCTCAGAGAAATAAAAAAATCATATAAGCGTTTTATATCCATTTTATTAATGGCTTTTTTAGGTGTCGGCTTTTTTGCTGGAATTAGAGCATCTTCACCAGATATGTTAGATACTATAGATACGTATTATAAAAATCAAAATGTGTATGATATTCAAGTATTGTCCACCTTAGGACTTACAAGTGACGATATTAATGCAATTTCTAAAATAGAAAATGTAGAACATGTTGATGGAAATTTTGAAACAGACGGTCAAATTGAAGTTGGAAATAAAGAAGTTATAGCAAAAGTTATGTCTCTAAACGATTTTAATACTCCTGTATTAATTGATGGTTCTCTTCCATCTGCTAAAAATGAGTGTGTTGTTGAGGAAAGATTTTTAACTGTAAATAATAAAAACATTGGTGATACAATAGAACTTAATATAAAAAATATGCAAAATGATAATGGAGAAGATGTACCATATTTATATGAAAAAGAGCTAAAAATTGTAGGTACTGTTCAAAGTCCTATGTATATTTCTGTAGATAGAGGTACAAGTACTTTAGGCTCTGGGAAAATAGATTATTATATGTATATTCCAAAAAGTAATGTACAAGCAAATAGTATATATACTAATATTTATGTAAAGGTAAAAGACGCAAATAAATATACAACCTCTTCTAAAAAATATGAAGATTGTGTTAATAGTGTTAAAACAGAAATAGAAAAAATTAAAGATAATCGTGAAAAATCAAGATATGACAGTTTAGTAAATACCGTTACTAAAAAAGTAGAAGATGCAGAAAAGGAATTAAATACGCAAAAGACTGACGCTAAATCTAAAATTGCAGATGCAAAAAAAGAACTTGAAAATGGAAAAAAACAAATAGAGAATGCAGAAAAGACAATTAAATCTAATAGAATAAAAGCAGATAAAGAGTTTAATAAAGCATATGCAGAACTTATTAACGGTAAAAATAAAATTGCAGATAGTAAAAAACAGTTAGAAAGCAAAGAAAAGCAAGCAAATGAAGAGTTTGATAAATTAGAAAAGCAAAAAGCAGAATTAAATACACAACTTACTACATTAAATAGTGGTATTACAGAAGTACAAAAAAATATAGAAAATATAAATATTGCATTAAAAAATCCTAATTTAACGAGTGAACAAAAAGCAAATTTTGAAAAAACAAAAAAACAATTAGAAAATAAACTTTCAGAACTAAATAATACAAAAGCACAATTAGTTTCTGCTATATCTAAAATAGACTCAGGAATTGCTACTGGAAAAACAGAAATTAAAAGTGCTAAAAACAAATTACAATCTGCTAAAAATGAACTTAAAAAAAGTGAAAACGCATATTATTCTACCAAAAATTCCACATATAAACAGCTAGATAATGCAGAAGAAGAACTTGAACTTTCTAAAAAGGAACTTAAAGATGGCGAAAATGAATTAGAAAAAAATAAAAAAGAATTTAATGAAAAAATTGCAGATGCGGAAAGCAAATTAAATGATGCTAGAGCTAAAATTGCAGAAATAGAAAATCCAAAGTGGTATGTTTTAGATAGAAATGGAAATACTGGATACTCAAGTTTTATACAAGACACAGATAGTATTGCAAATATAGGAAAAGTATTCCCTGTTATTTTCTTTATAGTAGCTGCTTTAATTTCTCTTACATCTATGACAAGAATGGTAGAAGAACAAAGAACTCAAATTGGTACTTTAAAAGCATTAGGTTATAATAAATTACAAATAACCAGCAAATATGTGCTTTATGCAAGTTTAGCTTGTATTATAGGTAGTATTTTAGGTATGTCTGTTGGATTTGTATTATTACCAAAAATTGTATGGAAAATGTATAGTATGATGTACCAAATTGGAGATATTCAAACTAGTTTTAATTTTGAAATTGGTAGTTTAGGTTTTATTTTAATAGTAATAAGTATTCTTGGCGCAACAATTTATGCAGTAATAAAAGAGCTTATTCAAACACCTGCAACACTAATGAGACCTAAATCTCCTAAAATGGGAAAACGTGTTTTTTTGGAAAAAGTTACATTTATTTGGAAAAGGTTGTCTTTTAGTAGAAAAGTTACTGTTAGAAATATATTTAGATATAAAAAGAGATTTTTAATGACAATTATAGGAATTATGGGTTGTACGGCATTAATTGTTACAGGTTTTGGAATAAGGGACTCTATAAGAGCTATAATGCCTGACCAATATGAAAAAGTATTTAATTACGACTTACAAATTAATTTGAAAGCAGATTTAGATAAAAAACAAAAACAAGATTTTATTAATTCATTAACAAATGACGATAAAATAGAAAAACTTAGTGAAACATATATGTCTTCTATTTCTGCAATAAATGAAAACGTTGAGGAAAATGTACAAATTATAGTACCAAATAATAATACAGATTTTAATACATTAATTAATCTTACAGATGTAAAAAGCAAAAACAATTTATCTTTGCCAGAAGATGGAGTTTTGTTAACAGACAAAGCTGCCCAACTTTTAGGAATAGAGGCTGGAGATACTATTACTTTAAAAGACACTGATGAAAATGAAACTAATGTAAAAGTTACAAATATAGTAGAAAACTATGTATATCACTACATATATATGTCTAAAAGTATGTACGAAAATTTATATGGCAAATCTTTTGACAGTAATGTAATTTTAACAAAAGATTTTAATTTAGATAATGAAACAGAAGACAACTTTGTAAAAGATTTAATGAACATGCCTGAAGTAGCATCTGTTACAAGAATTTCTACTGCAATGAATATGATGAACGATACAATGAAGTCTTTAAATTATGTTGTTGTTATACTTATTGTATCTGCTGGGCTTCTTGCATTTGTAGTATTATACAATTTATCTAATGTTAATATTAGCGAAAGAATACGTGAACTTGCTACTATAAAAGTATTAGGTTTTTATGATAAAGAGGTATATTTATATATAACAAGAGAAACTATTATTTTAACAGCTATCGGATTAGTATTAGGATTAGTTGCAGGGTATTTCTTAGATTTCTTTATATTAGAAACTTGTGAAATAAATATGCTAAGATTTAGAAAATTTGTTGCTCCTTTAAGCTTTGTATTTGCAGCATTAATAACGATATTATTTACTATTATTGTAAACATAGTAACATACTTTGCATTGAAAAAAATAAATATGATAGAAAGCTTAAAAAGCGTAGAATAATAATAATAATAATAATATAATTTATTACATAACGGAGGCGCCTAAATGAAAAAACACAAACGTAAACTTATCACTTTAGGAATTCTTTTTACATCCGCCACTGCCATTATTCATATTATCAATCGCATCATTGCAGCATCCTCTATTTTGAAAGATACGCTTCACGTATATAATAAGAACTATTTTGATTGGAGATTTGGTCAAATTTATTATACAAAACATGGTCAGGGTTCTCCTGTCCTATTAATTCATGATCTGACTCCTGGCGGTTCTGCGTATGAATGGCACAAAATTGAAAAAGATTTGTCACAAAACCATACTGTTTACACCCTCGATTTACTGGGATGTGGACGTTCAGACAAACCTAAAATCACTTACACAAATTTCATCTATGTACAACTAATCAATGACTTTATTAAAAAAGTTATAGGTGAAAAGACAACTGTAATAGCCAGCGGTTATTCTGGATCTTTTACTATTATGGCCTGTCACAGCGAAAAATCTCTTTTTAATAAGATTTTTTTAGTAAATCCGCCCAGCCTATACTGCTTAAATCAATCTCCCGATAAGAAAAGTAAACTTAGAAAATTTGCTATAGAAATTCCTATTTTTGGTACACTCATCTACAATATGCTAACTTCCAGAGAAAACGTGACAACACTATTTATGGAAAATTATTATTTTAATCCATTCCATGTAACCTCTGAAAATGTGGACGCATACTATGAGGCAGCTCACCGGGAAAAAGAAGGAAGCTCTAAATACTTATTTGCAAGTATAACTGGAAAATTCTTGAATTTAAATATTGTTCACGGACTTCGCTCTATCAATCAGAGTATTGTAATTCTAGAAGGCGAAGAAGAACCAGGTGGAAAGGAAATCTCTGAAAACTACGTGGAATACAACCCTGCCATCGAAACCACTATCATAGGCTATTCAAAACATTTTCCACACCTTGAAAATCCATCTGAGTTTTTAAATACTCTAAAAATCTATAGCAAAAGCGAATAAAAAAGAATCCTGCTTGCAGGATTTCTCCGCCTATGGCAAGGCACAAATCACCATCTTCCATTCCGCCGCATTGCGGCTCGTGCGAAGCCTTTATGTGCATTGCCGCAACACCGTTTTACGGTAAAAATCGTCATTGTGGCGTGCATATCCTCTTAGTGAAGTGTTATGGTATATTTCCAAAAAGGAAAGCTGCCTTATGGCAGCTTTCCTTTACCAATATGTTTCACGTGAAACATTTCCCCAAATTCATTAGTTCTCTTTTATTGCTCTTCTCCACCATCTCCTCCATTCTTTAATACCTTCAGTAAATTATCCAAATTTGTAACATCTAATTTGTTGATAAGGTAAGAGGTACCATTATCCTTAACAGCAACATAAAAATTTTCATCAAATATATAGTATGATACTTCTTCTCTCGCGTCTTCGTTTTCAAATATAAACTTCCATTCAGGCTCCCCGTCTGCTTGATAAGTTTCTTCTAATCTTTCTTTGGCTGAAATATTCACTACGCCGTTGAAAAAGTTTTTAAAACTGTCCTCTTCGGCTTCTTCTCCATTCACATAATAGAGCTCCTCTCCTTCTCCATCTTCATCAGTCTTCTTCTCTATTGAGAGAACATCTTTTACCCCTCCATGCTCAACACTCATAGATTTGAGATCCGTAATTGAATAATAATTTACTTTTAGATTCCAATAGTCGGAGACTGTTTTTCCCAATAAGTTTTCCAGTGAATCATTACTCATCGTATAGATTTCTCTCGATCCATCTACACATACATAATAATTGTTATCCTCCTTATTTCCAATCTTCAACAGAATCTCCTTGTTTTCCATTTTGGTCTCTTCATCATCCGATTCACTATCTTCTTCCTCTAACTCGACTTCCTGATGATATTTTACTAAAATTTCAGCTTCTGGATTCTCCAATCCATATTTTGAATAATCCTCACAATTATAATCAATAAAGTCCAAATAAGAGAGACTATTGATAGAAGTTGCAGCTTGCGAAGCCGCTGAAGAATCTGCCTCCTCATTTACGTTTTCTGTCTCAATCATCCAACCGCTTGACACTTCTGAAGATATTTTCAGGGTATATGAAGAATCACTCTTCTTTACCTGTATCTCATCAATTTCATTTGAAGATATCACTGGAAATGTTCCAGCCTCTGCATAGTCATAAAGTTTTCCATCATAGAGAGATACAAAACTAGATTCAATCATATATACCGTATCCTTTATGTCATCGATGATTGCATAGTAACTTTGAGTAGTCGTATTCATGTCTCCTATCTGAATAGTCCTTTTTTCACCTTCCGTAGTATAGATTTCAATTTTCCTACCAGAATTATCTTTCAGTCCGTACTCACTCAAGTCATCTACGTCTTTTAATTCTTTATCAGAAGTAATCGACTCTAATCCATCCACAGTCTCCTGTAATTTCTCTTCATCGACTGGAAAATTCTTATCATCGGCATATATCCATTTATCATCCTGCTTCTCAAAGGTTACTGTCTGTTCATCTAAAGAAAAAGATATTTTTTCCACGTTTTCGGCTGGTATTGATAATATTTCTTCTGCCGTCTTCTCTTCATTCTTCTTTTTTTCATTGATATTTTTCAGAGAAACATACGTTATTATCAGCAAAACCAATGCCAAGACAGAGAAAACAATTTTTAAAACATTCTTCCTTTTCACTGTTTTCTCCTCCTCATCCATATAACAACACCTAAAATCAAAATTGCTCCAGGAATTACTAGAATGAGACAGATGCTCCAGCTTCCGTCCGCATGACCAGTCCAAGTCAAATATGAAACTGTCAGATCTTTTGCCTGTACAGATACAGTATTCTCGCTCTTACACATCCAGCTTAGACAGTCCATGACCAAGTCAATATTTCCGCCCGACACCATCTGATTTACCTGTTCCTGTAGTATCGCAGAAGTTGAAAAATACACAATCTGAGTTTCTGTATCTTCATCCACTTCCTCCCGAATAGAAACTGCCGTGTCAAAGGGTCCATCTATGTCACCTTCCTCCTTTTCCAGTGTCTCACTGTTCATGTTCACCTTAGAATAAGAAGAAGTCGTTGTAGAGAGTAATGACTGTATATCCAGACTGTCTCTATATTTATCTATCTTTTTAATTCCTTGCGCAACCGGAACAAGAACATACGTTCCCTTTTCTTTCAAATCCTGTGTAATATCTGTGCTATTTATATCAGGAACTAAATAATATGGCATCTGTGATAAATAATGCTGGCTGTCACCCTCAAAAATAATTCCATCTTCTCTTTCCACACCGTATGTTCTGAGAATCTCATCAAAATTTTTCATGTCCTCCGCAGTATAATCGGAAAAGATTAACGCTTTTCCACCATCTTCCAGGTACTCAATCACTGCATTTTTTTCATCTTCTGAAAAATCACTTGTCGGAGAATTTATAAGGATACAGTCAGCATCCTCCGGAACCTTTCCCTCTGTCAGCAAATTTAAGCTTTGTACATCTATGTTACCCTTTTTAATGGACGATTCTAGAGATGAACTCAAGCTACTCTCTCCATGCCCCTCTATATTGTACATCATCGGTAAATCATTTGAAGTTACATAAGAAATCGCACTCGTGAGTTGCCCTTCCCCATCAAATCCTGTCGTTTCATAGGACATGCTATATGAATTCATTTCCTGCTGGTACATAGAGCTGTAGTCTACTATTTTGCTCTTATCTTCGCATACCACAATCACACTGTTTTCCGCCAACTCTTCAGACGTATATTTATCTGTAAAGCTAGGATGAAGAACAGGGTCCATCTGCTTTACTTTGATATGCGAAGAAGCATCCTCATATCGTTCCAGCAATTTTTCCACAGTTCCATCCTTGTTATCGGACTGTACAATAAAGTACATGGTGACATCTTCATCCAAAGATTTCAACAATTTCTGTGTATCATCTGATATTGTATATAACTTCTGTTCACTGACATCAACCTGTGTATATTGAGAGGGAATCTCTGCCATAACTAAATTCGCAGCTATCACTATCGCAATCACGATAGCTGTAATTGCAATACTATAAGACCCTTTTTTCATCTGTTTCTTATTGATTGTCCCCACAAGTCCTTTTCCATTTATCTTAAATTTTTTCATAACTTGGGCCCTCCTAATTCCAGCGTCTCTTTGCAATGGACTGTACTGTCAAAAAGATACATACAATTACCACTGACAAGAAATATATAATTCCCTGTATGTCCAGAATTCCATTGATAAAATTATCAAAATGGCCGCTAATATTGAATATATTTAAAACCTTTTGAATTGCCCCCTCAAATATACTCGCTTTAGTCAGATATGCAATCAAAAGCGCTACCTCTGCTGCTACACCGATTGTCACCGATATAAATGTATTATGAATCATCGTATACAATCCCCATGTAAGGACAGCCAACACCACGACAAAAGCCGCATAGGAGGTAAATGCTGTCTCTGAAAAAAAGGAAGAAATTCCTTCTGTCACATGGCAGGCAAACAACACTAAAAACGTAAGCACCGCCGCGATTACCTGGCTCTCTGTCACCGCAGACATAAATACACCTATTGCCAGATTCGCGCATCCCAACAGAAAAAATCCTAAAATAGCAGAGTATGCCGACCCTAAAGTCACCTCTCCATACTGTCTGAGTATCAAAGGATAAAAGCACAATATAACAATGGGAACTAAGTAGATTGTCACCAACGCTAAATACTTACCCATTACAATTCTTCCTATAGAAACCGGAGAGGTAAAAAGAAGCTGGTCTGTCTTCTGTCGCCTCTCTTCTGCAAGTATCCTCATCGTCAAAATTGGAACTGCAATTAGAAAGACAAAGGTTCCCGCGCTTAAAGTAACCTCAAACTTGGGATAAGCTGCTCCGATGTTATAGCTTGTAAAGTATATACCTATCAGTACAAGAATGAAGGATATAAAAAGATATCCGATCACAGAAGTAAAATAAGTCTTTAATTCTTTTTTATAAACTGCCAGCATCTTCGTCATCCCCCTTTTCCAGAATCTCTTCCTCTTCTAATTCCTTTTTTTCCAGGAATCCTTCACGCTTTTTTTTAAAAAAGGATTTTCTCTCCGGTTTCTCCTCCTCTTTGTCTGAATCCTCTGTCAGCTCCAGGAAAATATTTTCCAGAGATACCTGATTCATCTGCATTTGGAGTATTGGGCACCGAACTTCAGACATTTTATAAAAAACATCCTCTCTCACATCTGTCTTCTCCACAGTCTTGATTGTGACATCCACTGCGTCTGTCTCGTTTGAGGACTCTTTGATCTGATATTCTTCTAAATTTTCCATCTCTTTTAAGGCAGCTTCTACCGTCTCCTTGGTCCCTTTCACCGTAATTTTCAACGTATTCGAACCCAAAGCCAACTGACTGAGATTATCCGGCGTATCACTGGCCACAAGCTTTCCATGGGAAATAATTAAAATATAATCACACACCGCACTCACTTCTGAGAGAATATGCGAACTTAAAATTACAGTATGTTTTTCTTTTAAACTCTTAATCAAATCCCTGATTTCAATAATCTGCTTTGGGTCCAGGCCGACTGTAGGCTCATCTAAAATAATGACTTCCGGATATCCCAAGATTGCCTGTGCCAGCCCTACACGTTGGCGATAACCTTTGGAAAGGTTTTTAATCAGTCGATGGGACATATCCGTTATTTTCACTAACTCCATAACCTCAGATATATCTGACATTCTTCTTTCCTTTGGAATTTTCTTTAACTCCGAAACAAATTTCAGATATTCTTCCACTGTCATGTCCCCATAAACCGGCGGCTGTTCCGGCAGATAGCCAATACACTTTTTCGCCTGCTCCGGTTCCTCCAGGATATTGTGCCCGTCAATGAAAATATCACCGCTTGTAGATGCGATATACCCTGTTATCATATTCATTGTCGTCGATTTTCCTGCTCCATTTGGCCCCAAAAAGCCATAAATCTTTCCTTCTTCGATTGTAAAACTGAGATCATCCACCGCCAAATGATCTCCATATCTCTTGACTAAATTTTTTACCTCAATCAAATAATCTCTCCTCCTTCAAACTTAGATTTAAAAACAGAGAACCCTCACGGTTACAGTTCATGCCTCCAATATTCCGCGAGGTGTTTTGTACATTTGTACAAAAATCCCGAGACGTATTTGCACCAAACTGCTGTAAACAGCAGTTTGTGTGCATCACGAAGCATGTTACTGCTCACGAACTGTAAGTGAGTAAACCGTAACACCTCACAGTCACAGATCAATTCTACGATTTTTTTGTGATGGAAATGGGGTAGAAATGTGTTTATAATGTGAAAGAAGCAGAGACATCTCCATATCTCTGCTTCTCAATAAATGCTTCATTTGTTGTTAGATCAAAGGCTCCTTCGTCGGCATTCCGGCCTTTCTCGGATATCTTTTCAAGGTATTTTTCGCCTTCTCCACAATTACCAAAGAACGGTCAATATCACTGTCAGGCAGCTGAAAGAAAACAACTTCTTTTTTTCTACCTCCCAGCAATTCCATCGCCTTTTTCGAGTTTTCCAGCTCTTCCTGTATCTTTCCTGACTTATATGGAACAAACCAACCACCTACCTTCACGTAAGGAAGACAGTATTCCGACAAAGATGCTAGATTCGCAACGGCCCTAGAGACACACAAATCATACTGTTCCCTGTATTCTTTCCTGCGAGCGTATTCCTCTGCCCTTCCATGAATCGCCTCTATATCCTTCAGACACAATCTCCCTATCACTTCATTTAAAAATTTAATTCTCTTTTGCAACGAATCCAACAATGTAATCTTCAATTCTGGAAATACAATTTTCAGTGGAATTCCTGGAAATCCAGCACCAGTACCCACATCAATCACCCTGCTTATCTTTGTCAAATCTACTACTTTCTTCACTGATAGGCTGTCCACAAAATGCTTTTGCAGCACTTCTTCAAACTCTGTGATTCCCGTGAGATTCATCACTTTATTCCACTCAATCAACAGTTTATAATATTGAACAAATTGATCTCTCTGTCTTTGTTCAAGCTGTATTCCCAATTCTGCGCATCCTCTGTCCAAAACTGTGAGATCGTACATCTTATTCCCCCTCTCTTTTTTTATAAAATCTAGGCATATATACAAGGAGCACAGATACATCCGCAGGAGACACACCTGCTATTCTCGAAGCTTGACCAATAGACATTGGACGATATAATTTCAGTTTTTGCTTCGCCTCAATTCTTAGTCCGCTGATCTCATCATAATCAATATTCTCAGGTATCTTTTTCTCCTCTAATTTTTTGAACTGTTCCACCTGTTTTTTCTGCCTTCTGATATATCCATCATATTTTATGTTGATATTGACCTGTTCTTTTACATCCCAAGGAAGCTGCGGACGTTCTGGGTCTATTTCAGCTAAGATTTCATAATTCAGCTCCGGACGCCTAATCAGCTCTGCAAGCGTTGTTCCACTCTTTAAGGCCGTACTTTGATACCTTTCTAGTACGTTCTGAACCGCTTCTGAAGCTCCTAAAGTCACATGTTCTATCCTCTTAATCTCCCTTTCGATTAATCGCTCTTTTTCCAAAGTTCTTTGATAAACCTCTTCGTCGATCAATCCCACTTCATATCCTTTTTTTCTAAGCCTCAAATCCGCGTTATCTTGTCTTAAAAGCAGCCTGTACTCCGCCCGGCTAGTCATCATTCGATAGGGTTCATGATTTTCTTTCGTGACCAGATCATCAATCAACACTCCTATATAAGCCTCCGATCTGTCCAATACCATGAAATCTCTACCCTGAATCTTTAAAGCGGCATTGATTCCAGCCACCAGTCCCTGAGCGGCCGCCTCCTCATAGCCGGAGCTTCCATTGAACTGTCCCGCGCTGAACAACCCCTTTATATTTTTAAACTCTAAAGTCGCATTTAGCTGTCTCGCATCGATACAATCATATTCAATCGCATAGGCACTCTTCACAATTCTGGCGTTTTCCAGTCCTGCCACAGATCTGTACATCTGATACTGGACATCCTCAGGAAGAGAGCTGGACATTCCACCTATATACATCTCGTTCGTATACAGTCCTTCTGGTTCGATAAACACCTGATGTCTATTTTTATCTGCAAAACGTACCACTTTATCTTCAATAGACGGGCAGTATCTTGGCCCTGTCCCTTCTATAATTCCCGCATAAATCGGTGATCTGTCAAGGTTGGCGCGAATAATATCATGGGTCTCCTCATTGGTATAGGTCAGCCAGCACTTCACCTGATCCTTCTGCAGATCATCATTCATAAAGGAAAACGGTACGACTTTTTCATCGCCGTCCTGCGGGCATTGCCCGGCTACCGGGCGGTGCAGCCCATGGTGTTTTCCGGCGTGTACCCTGCCGATGGCTCCAAGTACCAGGATCTGAGGGAAGCTCTGGAAAAGCTGAAATTGAACGATGCCTCCATGACCTATGAGCCGGAGAGCTCCATTGCTCTGGGCTTTGGCTTCCGCTGCGGCTTTTTGGGCCTGCTGCACATGGAGATCATCCAGGAGCGACTGGAGCGGGAGTACAATCTGGATCTCATCACCACCGCCCCCAACGTGGTTTACCGGATCACCAAAACCGACGGCTCGGTGGTCATGGTGGACAACCCCCTCAACTATCCGGACCCGGCGGAAATTGAGCTGGCGGAGGAGCCATACGTGAAGGCCAGCCTCATGGCCCCCCAGGAATATGTGGGCAACATCATGGACCTGTGTACCGCCCGGCGGGGAGAGTTCCAAGACATGGTGTATCTGGACAGCACCCGGGTGGAGCTGCACTATGAGATGCCCCTAAACGAAATTATCTATGACTTCTTCGACGCTTTAAAGTCCAGAACCCGGGGCTACGGCTCCCTGGACTATGAGATGGATGAATACCGGCCCTCCAAGCTGGTGAAGCTGGATATCCTCCTGAACGGAGACATGGTGGATGCCCTCAGCTTCATTCTCTTTGCGGACAACGCCTATCCCAGGGCCCGAAAAATCTGCGAAAAGCTGAAGGAAAACATTCCCCGGCAGATGTTTGAAATTCCCGTCCAGGCCGCCATTGGCGGAAAGGTCATTGCCCGGGAGACCATCAAGGCCCTGCGCAAGGATGTGCTGGCCAAGTGCTACGGCGGCGACATCACCCGGAAAAAGAAGCTGCTGGAGA
>ENA-OPAH01001554-OPAH01001554.1-human-gut-metagenome-genome-assembly--contig:-NODE-1554-length-14598-cov-3.393110_pt1 | contig 14598 bp, 13 predicted proteins | sample MGYA00241050_ERZ501416 | MGnify/ENA primary metagenome ERZ501416 (study PRJEB25962, sample SAMEA2042632) | human gut metagenome | biome: human gut; feature: human-associated habitat; material: faeces... | reverse complement strand
CTCACTTTTCGGTTTCTTTGCCCATGTTCTTTTCATAGATCAGCTGCAATCCCTTGAGCAGCAGCAGCGGATCAGTCAGGATCTTATGCCGGCAGTGGGGAATGATGGACTCCGACAGTCCGCCTGTTGCGAGGTAGGTCGGTGTTTCCCCCAGCTCTTCTGTAATGCGATCCAGCAGCCCGTCAATGCAGCCGGCTGCGCCATAGAGGATACCGCTCTTCATGCAGGCGACCGTGTTGCTGCCGATACACTTTTTCGGCGGTTCAAAAGAGATCTTAGGCAGCTGCGCCGTCTTTTCCGTCAGGGCGTTGAGAGAGATTCCCACACCCGGCGCAATCACGCCGCCGATATGCCGCCGCCGGGCATCGATGACGGAGAATGTAGTAGCAGTGCCCATGTCAATGATGACGATGGGCGGTTCGTACTCGTGCAGGGCTGCCACAGCATCCGCCACACGGTCGCTGCCCAGCTGTGCCGGATTGTCAATGGCGATCTGAAGTCCGGTGCGAATGCCGGGGCCGACAACCAGCACCGGACAGCTTGCGATCTTCTCGATTGCCTTTCGCATGGAGTTGTTGATGGACGGCACGACAGAGGAGATGATGCTCCCCTCGATCTCCTCCGTTTGTATCCGGTAGATCTCCAGAATGGTTTTGATGGAGACCGCAAGCTCCAGCGGTGTGGCGTTCTGGTTGGTGGAAACACGTTCCACAAACAGAATCTCCTTCTCCTGAAAGCATCCGATCACCACGTTGGTATTTCCAATATCAATGGCAAGAACCATAGATGTTACCTCCAATTTCTTTTCTCTCTGCTTTATTATAACATAGACAGGGCAAAATTGCAACTTGCTCTGTGCAGGCTGGTCTAACCCCTCGCTTGTCTGCATAGGATAGAGCAAACGAACGCCGCCGGACGGCGAAAAGGAGGAGTTCCACATGGAATTGAAAATCAATCGGGAGATGATCCCTGTCACCGAAACCATTCTGGACGATGTGCAGGAGCAAAGCGTTGAACTGGACTACGTCTTGCCGGACTATGATCCGGATATTTTCCGCATCATCGGCTGTGAGATGCACCCCACCATCGTCAGCTATACCACTGCATCTGACCGCATCACCTATGAGCTGCGGGTCGATATCCGCATCTTGTACTGCGGTGCCGGAAGCACACTGCTGCAATGCGTTTCCCAGCAGATGATGTTCTCCCGCAGCGCCGAGCTGCCCCGCACCGCAGAGAACCCCACGCTGACACTTCGCCCACGCATCACCTATTCCAACTGCCGTGCTGTCAGCCCCCGCCGTCTGGAGGCGAGAGGCGCCGTTTCTGTACAGATTCGGGTCACCGGCGACCGCCGGCAGGAGGTCATTCGGGATGTGTTCGGCATGCACGTCCAGCTGCGCAAGATTCCGGTGGAGTACGCTGCCCAGAAGCGCAGCGCCGTCAAGAACATCACCCTCAGCGAGGAGGTAGAGCTTGGCGCAGCCAAACCGCCCATCCGCTCCATTGTTCGGAATAACGTGCGTCTGGTGCATCAGGAGACCTCAATTCTCGCCGGAAAGCTGATCGTCAAGGGCGATGCCGAGGTACAGCTGCTCTATACCTGGCAGAAGGACGACGGCTCCGGCGGTATGGAGTCCATGCAGTTCACCCTCCCCTACAGCCAGATCGTGGACATGGAACAGATCGATGAGAGTTACCGTAGCAGCGCCGAAGCGCAGGTCATCCGCTGCGACCTCAAGCCTTCCGCCGAGGTACTGCAATGCGAGATCGACCGCCATTCAGACGGCATCGGTTCAGCTGGTCACCGATGCGTTCTCCACCTGCTACCCCTGCCAGCAGACACCGGTTTCCGTGCAGATCGACATGGCACCGGAGCGGGTGTACAGTTCCATGGCATGCAGTGCCGTCATTCGCCCCGGCGACCGCATTCCGGAATGCATCTACGACCTCCAGTGTCAGGTGCGCAACATCAACATGCAGCTGCTCTCCGACACCAACCGCATTCGTGTCAGCGGCATGCTCTGCTGTAGCCTCTTGGCAGCTGACGCCGAGGGAATGCCGGTTCTGCTGGAGAAAGAAGAGGCGTTTGAGGCATATGCCGATCCCGGCACCTCCGTGGCAGACGCTGTTCTGCGTGCACAGGTAGAGCCGGCAGACTGCACCTATCATCTGGCATCAGACGGCACCATCTCGGTGCAGGCGAATCTGCTGCTGCACGGGGCGCTCTGCCCTTCTGCCCGCCACGTCTGCCTGTCCGATCTGGAAGTGGACGGAGAGAACAAGCTGGTGCGAGACGGCGACTATGCGCTGAAGCTCTACTACGGCGTGGAACACGAGGACGTCTGGGACATTGCCAAGCGCTGCCACACCAGCGTAGACGCCATCATGGAGGAAAACGAGCTTGCCGAGGAGCAGCTTGCCAACGCCGGAATGCTCTTCATTCCCATTGTTCACTAGGGGTTGTTTGAAAAATAGCGATGTTTGGAAAAATGTACAGAAATTACTGTATGTTAGGAGAGAATCCGCAGGCAGGCTGTCGCCTGACAAGGATTTTCGACGACACAGACAGTGATTTATGGGCGTTTTGACAAATGTACGGATTTTTCAAACAAGCCCTAATACAACCAAATCAAAATGGAGGCACAAGTGCATGGCTAGTGAAATTTACGCTGACATCGCCCAGCGCACCAACGGCGACATCTACATCGGAGTCGTGGGGCCGGTACGTTCCGGAAAATCCACGTTTATCAAACGCTTTATGGAGCAGCTGGTCATCCCCAACATTCCCAGCGAAGCCAGACGGGAACGGGCAGTGGATGAACTTCCCCAGTCCGCCGGCGGACGCACTATTATGACAACCGAGCCGAAGTTCATTCCGGAGGAAGCCGTGGAGCTGACGCTGGGCGAGGCTGCCCGTCTGCGTCTGCGCATGATCGACTGCGTGGGATACATCATCCCCAGCGCACTGGGATACATCGAAAACGACCAGCCCCGCATGGTACACACCCCGTGGTTTGACGAGGAAGTCCCCTTCAACATGGCGGCAGAGGTGGGCACACGAAAGGTCATTGCGGAGCACTCCACCATCGGACTGGTGGTCACCACCGACGGCAGCATCACCGATCTGCCACGTGCCGAGTACGCCGAGTGTGAACAGCGGGTCATCGAGGAGCTGCAGGAGCTAGGAAAGCCCTTTGCCGTCCTGCTGAACTGTCTGCATCCACACAGCAAGGAATCGCAGGCGCTGGCGGAACAGCTGCGGGAAACCTACAATGCGCCGGTCATCCCCGTCAGCTGTCCGGATTTGGACGAAGCCGACATCCGCACCATCCTCACGGAGCTGCTTCGGGTGTTCCCCGTTCAGGAGATCAACATCTGCATGCCCCACTGGATCACAGAGCTGGAAAGGCACCACTGGCTGCGGGAATCCGTCTTCTCCTGCATCCGGCAGGCAGCCGGCGAGGTGCACACCATCCGTGACACCGACACTTTCGCCGAGACGATCTGTACCTGTCCCTACATCACCGGTGCTGCCATTCGGGAAATCCACATGGGCACCGGCAGCGTCATCGTGGACGTTTCGCTGGACGCTGCGCTCTTCTATCGGATTCTGGGCGAAGAAACGGGACTGGAAATCCACAGCGAAAGCGATCTGCTGCCCATCCTGATGGAACTGAGCCGTATCCAGAAAGAATACGCCAAGATCGAGCCGGCACTGCGGGAGGTGGAGGCGACCGGCTATGGCATTGTCATGCCGGATCAGGAGGAGATGACGCTGGAAGAGCCGGAGATCATCAGGCAGGGCGGACGATACGGCGTGCGCCTGCGGGCATCGGCACCCTCCATCCACATGATGCGTGCCGACATCCGCACCACGGTCAGCCCCATTGTGGGAACGGAACGCCAGAGCGAGGAGCTGGTCATGTACCTGCTGGAGGGTTTCGAGGAGGACCCCGCCAAGATCTGGTCCTCCAACATCTTTGGCAAGTCCCTTCACGAACTGGTGGGCGAGGGACTGCACAACAAGCTCTCCAAGATGCCCATGGATGCACGCCTGAAGCTTCAGGAAACCCTTCAGCGCATCATCAACGAGGGATGCAGCGGGCTCATCTGCTTTATCCTTTAAATTGCAGCAAATACAAAACCGGACGCACGCTTTTTCGCAGTACGTCCGGTTTTGTTATGGAAACATTCCGCACTCAATCCAGTGCGAACAGTTCATTCAAATAGTGGATTCCCGTTTCTGTCCGGAAAATCTTGTCCCGAAATTTTTTGATATTCCGCTTGGGCAGCCCTTCCTCATAGGCATTCACCAGAAAATCCGCCTCCACCAGAATCTGCAAATCAACAGCGTCAATGTTCTGATAGCTGTGATGGTGGGCGACCAGTTCGCACACACGATTGGTCAGCGCCGGCGAGAATTCCAGCGCCATCAGCATGGCACGAGCAATGGGCGGGCCCTCCTGTTCCTGATATTCTCCGGCAGCAGAACGGTATTTCTTTTCCGCAGCATGAATTCCGATATCATGTACCAGCGCTGCCGCCTCGATCACTTCCCGCTGCTTTGCACCGATCTGTTCCTCTTCTGCAATCATTTTGGCAAAGGCGTACACCTTCATAAAATGCTGAATCCGCTTGGGATCTCCGCTGTACAGGGTAATCATTGCCATTGTCAGCTGACTCATGGATGCCATGGTATCCTGCTCCTTTCGTCATCTCAAAACCTGTTCTGTCTTGTCACTTGCTTCGATCTCCGGCACTTTGCCTGAGAAGTTGTTCTCACAGAAAGAAACAAATATCTTTTCTATGAGGGCAGCTTCTTAGAGCTTGTGTTCATAGGAAATATATGCGGATTTTCGAGCAAATTTTTTTGCAGACAAGGCAAAAATTTGCAGGCATACTTTCGTATGGCAAGAATTTTTCACGCAGTATGCAACAAAATTTGCCGAAAAGACGTGGATAGACGCCTATGAACACGAGCTCTTAAAGCTGATCTGCAATCTCGTAGATCAGGCGCTCCGATTTTTCCCAACCGAGGCACGGATCTGTAATAGACTTACCGTAAACGCCTTCGCCGATCTTCTGGGAGCCGTCCTCAATGTAACTCTCTACCATAAATCCCTTCACCAGACGGTCGATGTCTGCGCTGTGGCGGCAGCTGTGGAGCACTTCGTTGCAGATACGAACCTGTTCCAGATACTTCTTGCCGGAGTTGGAGTGGTTGGAATCCACGATCACTGCCGGATTCTGGAGGGACTTCTTCGCATACAGCTCGCACAGTGTCATCAGATCCTCATAGTGGTAGTTGGGCAGGGTGCGTCCCAGCGGGTCAACTGCACCACGGAGAATGGCGTGTGCCAGCGGATTGCCCTTGGTCTTTACTTCCCAGCCGCGATACAGGAACATGTGAGAAGCCTGTGCTGCGACCATGGAATTCATCATTACCGAGAGGTCTCCGCCAGTGGGATTCTTCATGCCCACCGGAATATCCAGACCGCTGGCGGTCAGACGGTGCTGCTGGTTTTCCACAGAGCGTGCGCCCACTGCCACATAGGACAGCAGATCCGACAGATAGCGGTGGTTCTCCGGATAGAGCATCTCATCGGCACAGGTCAGACCGGTCTGTTCAATGGCACGTGTGTGCAGCTCACGAATGGCGATCAAACCCTGCAGCATATCCTCTTTCTTTTCCGGATCCGGCTGGTGTACCATACCCTTATAGCCCTCACCCGTGGTGCGGGGCTTGTTGGTGTAGATACGGGGAATGAGAATCAGCTTATCTGCCACCTTTTCCTGCACCTTCGCCAGACGAGAGGTATAGTCCAGAACAGCATCCTCACGGTCTGCGGAGCACGGACCGATGATGAGCAGTTTCTTGCTGGATTCGCCGGTGAACACCTTCTGAATCTCTGCGTCTCTGGCAGCCTTTACAGCGACCAGCTTTTCCGGCAGCTGGAACTGTGCTTTCAGTTCCTTTGGAACGGGCAGTTTTCGAATAAATTCCATATTCATATTCTAATACTTCCTCCTTATCTTTGGGCATCCGGACAGCGTAGCCATCCCTATCTCTTCCAGTATACTCTTTTTTTCCTGAAATTACAAGTCAATCTGACAAAGAAACCATTGCAAAACTATTTTTTTACTGCAAAGTCTGCACCGGCGTTGCCGTATCCGGCACGGTTTCCTCGGTTGCGGTGCTCTCCGTTTCGCCGGGCTCCTCCGCCTTGGGCGAGATCAGTTCCAGCGCCAAGTCCCCACGAGTGGTGTAGACAGCTGCCACAGCGCATTGATCCGGCAGCAGCAGCATGTGCTCCAGCTCCTCCCGTTTCATGGAGAGATCACCCCACGTGTACAGCAGCTCCGCCTGAGACTGCTGCGATGCGACACCGTACAATCCCCCTGCACCGGCGACACCGTACCAGAATTCCGCACAGTCGGACTCTCCCAACAGACTGTCCCCGCCGCAGGCATCCGCCAGCGTCACCTGTGTTTTCCACAGTGCGCCGTCAGTCACGACGATATGGGAAAGGGCGCTGCTGCCGTTGGCATCCTGCTCCAGCAGAAGCATTCCGCCGGTACTGCTGCGCACCCACTGAAAGGCAGATGTGACCTCCAGCATATCCGTGGAATAGCCCTGCACCGGACAGAGATTCCCCTGAGAATCCAGTGCCATGAGATACTCCTGTTCATCGATGGTCGCCGTCAGATAGATGTGATCGGCAGCATCGCACCGCACGCTGGTGAACACCATGGTCTGCTTGGATTCCTGATCCAGGTGCAGCAGCGTGGAAAGCCCCATTTTCCGGATGACCGTTCCTGCGGCATCGTACCACACCAGATGGTACTGGGTGGCGTAATTCTCATAATAGGTCTCCCAGTCGAACGTGTCCGGATCAAAGTCCGAGTCCTCGTAGGGAATCTCCGTGGCATTCTGGCAGATCAGTCCGCAGACCGTGCCGTCCGACAGCACATCGAAGTCCGTCAAGCCGCTGAAACCGGCAGGATCTGCATCTGGATACAGCATCTGAAACTCCGGTTCTGCCTGTGCCGGTGTACAGAACAGCACGCCGCTCCCCTGTCCGCTCTCCTGCTGCTGCACACCCAGCAGATAGAGCTTGCCGTCAGAAAACCGGATGGATTGCAGCGTTCCCAGTTCCGCCGGCAGTTCCCAGTCCGAGATCTCGCCGGAGAACAGGGGAACCTGTTTGATTTCCGTAGAGAGCTGGGTTTCCGTGGCGGAAACATCTGTTTCCTCCGCCAGTGCGGTGGTCACAAGCGGCGGAAGCTCCATCGAAGACTGCTCCTCTGTCTCTGTCACAGATGCGCTGGTTTCCGTTGCACAGCCAGCCGTGCAGAGAAGCAGCCCCATGAGAAGTGCACCCATCGCTACACCGCTTTTTTTCTGTTTCATAGACCTGCCTCCGTTCGTCAAAATCTTTGTCCATTATAATACGAAATCACAGAAAAGTCAATAGAGCGGATTCCCGTAAACATGAAATACACGCCTTTTCGGCAGAATTCCATAAAAATTCTCGCCAGACGCAAGCGTGCCTGCAAACTTTCGCCTGATTGGGGCAAAATTCTGCTCGCAAAAACCGCACCTGCACATGATGAGAATGTGTACTGAACGTCTCAGATTGTGAGGACTCTCGACCGTATCCCGGATTGCGTATTCTGCACCGGCCACACTTTGCGCAGGAATCTTATCATGATTGATTTATGAGGGAAAATGAATACCTGCGCCATAATCTGCTTCATACTTGTCTTTTTCAGAATCTTTAGATATCCAAATCAAATATAAACCATTTTCCTGCGCATCTTCTGAATCATATTTTTCAATAAAAAATAAGTTATAAGTTTCTAAATCTGTCGATATCGTATAATCTGCCCGAATTTGAAACGTTTTCCTTTTTCCGTTCTGACTTTCATCGGTTGCAATTGTTCCATCGGATGATACAAAATTCCCTGTATAATATTCCATCACAGATAAAATCGCCTCGTCCAATTCTCCCGCTTCATTCAATGCCTGCTTCGAAAACATAGACCTGATCGCAGCCTGGTCTTCGTTCTCTAATGCTGTCACGATTTCTGAAACTCTATCCTCTGCTATTTTATCTAAGCTTCTATCTTCCAGCCAGCTTTGGTGCGGATAAGAAAAACAGCCCGTAAAAGAACACAAGAGCACAGCTATAGAACCAGCGAGAATCGAACAAAGCAAAAGTGCAAGTACTTTTTTCTGCATTTCAATTTTTCCTCAATAAGGCCCAATCCCATTTTCTTATGCCAATGCCGAATTTGCTGCGATCGCCTGTTCCAGACGGCGGGGAATCTCCCCATCCTCCACGCACAGGCTTCCTGCAACACCGCTTCCCAGCTGGATATCTGGCTTGACCGACGGCCCGTGGAAATCCGAACCGCTGGTGACCAGCAGCCCGTATTTCTCTGCCAGCTGCAAATAGAGCCGTGTCTGCTCTGCCGTATGGCGGCTATAGTGCGCCTCGATGCCCTGCAGCCCCAGTGAGATCAGCTGCTGCAAAAGCGCTTCCAGCTCCGGCCCTTCCAGCTTCAGCTGGTGGGGGTGCGCCAGCACTGCAACGCCTCCTGCCTGCCGGATCACAGCAATGCCCTTTTCCGGCGAGGGCTTCGGGCGCTCTGCCTCCGCATAGAACGCCGGCGTTGCCAGATACTTTTCGAAGGCATCCTGAATGGAGTCGGCATAGCCCAGTTCCACCAGCGCCCGTGCAAAATGCGGCCGTCCGCTGGTGCGTCCCTGATTGCAGCGCCGCACATCCTCCAGCGAAATGACTACGCCACGCCGGTGCAGAAATTCCAGCATCCGTGATGTGCGCTCCCGCCGGTTCCTGGCGTTTTCCTCGCAGAACGCCAGCAGCGCCGCAGAATCCGCATCAATGCCATATCCCAGAATATGCAGCTCCCGTGTATACTGTACACTGACCTCGATGCCGGAGAAAAACGTCATCCCCAGCTGCTGTGCTGTCTGTCTGGCACGGGAAATTCCCGAAACGGTGTCATGATCGGTGACGGCGGCAACAGTTACCCCAGCTTCCGCCGCCAGACGCATGGTCTCCTCCGGCGTGAACTGACCGTCCGAACAAGTGGTGTGAATGTGAAGATCAATCATTTTGCGCTCCTTTCTCAGAAGATGACGAAATGTGCAGCAGTTTCTCCCACAATGCCGCATCCCCATAGGCATCGGCATCGCAGAGCACCAGAATCTGGTGGTATCCGGAGAGATCTGCCAGTTCCTCCGCCCCGTGAGAGGCGCAGTCCACGTTCAGGAAACAGATCTCATGGTAGTGCTGCATGAGGAACGGCACCAGATACGCCGCATCCGCATCCCCCAGCAGCAGCAGTTTTCTCTGGTTGTCCACGTCTGTCTGTACCACGATTTTCTCACAGGGTTCCCCCAGCACATACGCCGACGGGTCTTCCCCGCTGGGATGATCGTACATCTGCCGTTCCTCCTCCGTGCCGTCTGCTGCATACGCTGTCACAGATGTGACGCTGCTGCCGGAGCTGCACGTGTACCGGTCGAGGATGTCCGGTGTGACCCGCCCGTCGTAGCACGCACGGTACAGACTGCCTCGGTACGTTCCCACGTGGGAGACGGCGTACTGGTCGTAGGAGACGGGAATAAAGCCCATCTTCCGGATGGCGCTGCGATAGACGCAATAGGCACCGTATCCCGTCCACTGCGCATCGGTGCGGTGGTAGATGTAGTCGTTCTTAGCAGTGGAGAGAATCTGATAGATGTCGATTTTTCGAATGGGCGAGGAAACCTCGTCATAGAACGTATCCAGTTCGGACAGTTGGGAGGAAAACGGCGCACTGCCCAGCAGGTCTGCTGCATAAAATTCTCCGGCAGCCGGCACAGCACCCAGAAACATGGGCACTTCATACGCCTGATAGAAGTCGTTGAACAGCGTGGCGGTTTTGGAAAGCTCCGCCGTATCCAAAGTTTCCGGCATTTCCAGCAGCCGTTCCTGCGTCAGGCAGACATCCTGCACACGGTTTCCGCCTGTCGCCAATGTCCCCGCTGTGTACGCCTGTAGAAACAGCCCGTGTCCCGGCAGCGTTTCCGCAGCAGACTGATCCGCACGCTTTTGCAGCGGGGCAAACGCCGAACTGCTGCTTCCAGACGGCATGCGGTATTTTCCGGCAGCCGATGCCGCCGCAAAGCCGGCTCCCCCAGCCAGCAGCAGCATCCAGAGCACCCAGCCCGTCACCCGGCAGGCAATCTGGTGCTGCTCCGCTGCCGTCCTGCGCTTCCAGCGCCGTTGTTGCTTGATTTTCATAAGTCACCTTTCCTTAGAGCCTGTTTCACATCTTTTTCCGCACATCTTTTCGGCAGATTTTGCCGGTGACTGCGTCAAAAACCCTTGCCATACGAGACAGTATGCCTGCGGATTTTTTCCTTATCACCGACAAAATCATGCTCGAAAATCTGCACAGAAAAAGATACGGAACAAGCTCTTAGATCAAAAGCTGCATTGCAGCACTTCCGCCAATGCCAAAGAGCACGGCCACGCATCCCGCCAGAAGCAGTACTGACACGCTGACCGTCAGCACCGTCCGCATGCGCCGGAACCAGAGGGTATGCTCCGCCCGCCGCAAAAGCGTCCGCCAATGTCCGGTGGCAGCATAGCACGCCGGCAGCAGTGCCAGCCCGTAGCTGCGCAGAAAATAGAAGTCTGATTCCGTGGGCATGATGCCCTCCATCCCCAGGAGAATCCGGCAGTACGACCAGACGTGGGCGAGGTCGGGCATGGTGAGAAGCAGCGAACCAACGCTGAGCAGTCCTCCCACCAGCAGATAGCGAAATCCGGTGTGTGTCCTGCGTTCTCCCATGGCGTGTTCCAGACAGAGCAGCAGTCCTATGGCGATACCCCACAGCAGGGACGGCAGCCGGAAGCCATACCACAGACCGATGCAGCCCCATGTCAGCGTAACTGCAATGGTGCGCAGCAGCGGATTCCGGCTGGAAAGATGCCCTCCCACATACTGGGAAAACCACTGGATCACTGTCCGGTTCCACTGCGCCGAAAACAGCAGGACAGACGGATAGAACAGCTTCTTGCCATAGCTTTCCGGCAGCTTTACGCCATAACAAAGCGCCAGTCCGATCGCCATGTCCGCATAGCCGGACAGCTCCAAATACAGGGAAAGCAGATGTGCCAGCACGCCGAGCCACGCCGTCAAAAAGGAGTAGCCAGAGAAATCTGTCTGCGCTGCCGAAAGGAAAAACATTCCCACCCAGTCGGCGAGCAGCAGCTTCTTGGCGAGTCCGGCCACAAAGCGCAGCAATCCGGCACCGGTCTGTTCCATGGAAACCGCACGCTGAAACTCCCAGCGCTGTGCGTCACGGTAGGACACCGCCGGCCCCAGGATCAGACGGGGATAGAACAGCATGTACAGGAAAAAGCTGCGCCAGTTCCGCTCCGCCGAGATCACGCCACGCCGGACATCGGCACAATATCCCACGCCCTGCAGCGCAAAAAATGCCAGCCCCAGCGGAAAGAACATGGTGCCGTCTAAGTACGCCGTCTTCCATGAGCGCAGCCAGTCGCTGCGCAGCAGAACCAGCACTGCCAGATATCCCAGCACCACGCCAGTGAGCAGCAGACCGCTCCGCCCTTTTCGGGACTTCCAGCGTTCCATCAGCCAGCCGGCGAAAAACGTCAGCGCCGTCAGCAAGAGCAGAACGCCAGCGGAGAGCAGTCCGCCGCCCAGCAGAAACAGCACGCTGATGACCAGCATTGCCTCCCGTTTCCACCGATGGGGTACCAGACGGTAAAGCCCCAGCGTCATGGGGAAAAAGAGAAAGAGAAAGGTAAGGGATGCAAACTGCATGAGATCTCTCCTTTTCCTCAGGTTTCGTCAGCCAGAAGCTGCTGCAATTCCTGCCGTGTCATCATGGTGTTGAGTACCTCCAGCAGTGATGCCGCCGAGAGCAGATCCGGCAGCCCCAGCCGCTTTTGCAGTGCTTTCCGGCGAGCCTTGCTGTCCGCACCGCCGGAGAGCCCCAGCTCATACAAATCATATCGGGTGATGGGATCGGCTTTCTCCGGTACTTCATCGGTCAGCACGCCCGCCTTGGCGAACGCCTCCAGCAGCACGTCTTTCCGGATACCTTCCACGCCGAGCTTGCCCTCCGCCGAGGGCTTTTCCTTGCGGTGCTCTTTGCCGTAGATATCGGGGATATAGACGTGATACAGCTTCCCGTCCCTGACTGCACCCTTCAGGTAATTCCGAATCTGAAAGCCTGCCCGATCGGAGTCGGTGAGCACAATGACGCCGGTGGTTCGGGCGTAATACTGAATCAGCGCCATTTTCTCCGGATCCCGAAAGATGCGGAAGCCGTTGGTGACGAGAATCACCGCATCCAGAATGGAGGAGAGCTTGATCTTATCGTACTTTCCCTCCACCACAATTGCCTGTGCAATATGAATCATGTTGTTTCTCCTTATCCAGCGGTAATTTGCAGCATGCGGACAATGGCTGACTCCAGCAGCGCACGCTCCGGCGTACTGGTGGAGTTCAGCTGAATCTCCAGATCACACAGCAGCTGCACGCAGGCACGCAGCCGTTCCGGCGGAATGCGCCGGCAGTCCCGAAACGCATTCTGCACCTGAAAATCAAAGGAATAGCTGAAGTCCTGCTTCATATCTGCAACGCTTTTTCCGGCATAGATTGCCGCAGAGGCACGGTACAAATCCAGAAACGCCGAAGCGATGGAGTGGACGATAAACGTCCGCTTGGTTCCCATGGCGTACAGCTTATCCAGCTCCGCCATTGCCGTCTGCGACTTCTGGGCGACCACTGCACGTGCCAGATTGAACGTCGTCGTTTCCAGCTGGGGCGAGGTCATCTCCCGCACCATATCCGTTGTAATGGTTCCGCCGTCCGCATAGGCGCAGAGCTTTTCCAGCTCCCCCTGCAAAATCAGCGTGTTGCCCATGCACAAACGCACTAGTTCCTCGGCACTCTTCTGTGGGAACGTACACCCCAGCTTTTCCGCCATGGCAGACAGTTCTTTCGCCAGTACCGCAGGTGTCCGCTGCACCGCCTCACAGACCACGCCGTACTTGGCAATGCAGTCGATCAGCTTCTTGTTTCGTCCCGTGGGGTTGCGCTTTCCGTTCTTAACATCGAATCCGGTGACATCGAAAATCAGCACCGTTGCACCGCCCACGGTTTTCAGCAGTTCCAGCAGCTGCTTCAGCTGTTCCTCCCGCAGGGAGTCGGCGTTGCAGTCGTGCACCTGAATGCAGTTGTATTCCGAGAACATGGAGAACTGCCGTGCCGCATCTTCCAGCGCTTTCAGTTCCAGCTTCTGCCCGTCCATACGGGTCAGCGCCATGTCCGGTGCGCCGCCGGTCGCCTTTTTGATCAGCGCCGCAGTCAGCTGGCGCACCTGCACCAAATCCGCACCATAAATATAGTAGAGGTTTTGCAGCTCGCCCTTTCGAATCTGTCCGGCAAGCTGTTTGGGTTCCCATATGGGCATAAGTTTTCTCCTTTCCCCTGTCATTCCGGCGCCGTCACCGTAACCTCGCCGGAGGCGGTCACACGCAGCTGCACCGCTTCCTCCTGCACATAGGTTTCCGGCGGCAGGATGTCCTCCGGTGCGGGCTGCCGCCGCAGCACCAGCTTGGTCTGTTCCGGAAACACCGTATCTTCCCTGCCACTCCAGCGGTTACAAATGACAGCATTCCATTCGCCGTCCGGCAGTTTCTCCAGCGTCGTGCCCACGCAAAAGCGCAGGTTGCCGAACTGGATTTGCAGCACATCATCCGCCAGCGTGACGGTATACAGCGGATCTGTGATCTGCACGAGGTCGGTCTGGTAGATCTCTGCACCCATGAGGAAAACCGGTTCCGGCAGCCAGCAGTCCGACGGCACAGCTGCCTCCTCCGCCGAAACCAGAGGCATGGTCTGAGGGTAGCAGACACGCATTTGGTCGGCATTTTTGGTCAGGCACAGTGTGCTGAGTGTCCGGATGCCCTCCGATTGCAGCCACGCTTTCACATATTTCGGGTTGCGGTATCCGCCTGTCAGATCGATGACATCGGTTCGCCCTTGGTAAGCGATCACCACGACGGCGTCTTTTTTCTGCCCCAGCACCGTCACCCGAAAGACACTTCGCTCGCCCATCTGATAGGCGGTCTGTCCGGCATACAGCAGGACAATGGAAATTGCCAGCGCTGCGGCGGGGGTGCGCTGCCGTTTTTTCAGAAAGGCCACCAGCACCGCAAATCCTATAAGCAGGCACACCAGCAGCGGCAGCAGCTTCCACCCTGTGGGAAACATCGCCGGAACCAGCCGCTGTAATCCGTAGGAAAACAGAAGCAAAATCCGGTACATCAGACGCAGCAGCACCGCAGCCGGTTTCAGCACAAGCCCGACGCCGCCTGTGAGAAATACGATCACGGCAATCAGCAGCATCCCCGTGCAAATTGGCACAAGAAGCAGGTTGGCAATGGGCGAGATAACGGAAATCTCCCGAAAGTACAGCAGCGTCACCGGAAAAATCGCCAGCGAAACGCAGCACAGCGATACCAGATTCTGAAGCAG
>ENA-OPAH01001551-OPAH01001551.1-human-gut-metagenome-genome-assembly--contig:-NODE-1551-length-14606-cov-3.089616_pt1 | contig 14606 bp, 11 predicted proteins | sample MGYA00241050_ERZ501416 | MGnify/ENA primary metagenome ERZ501416 (study PRJEB25962, sample SAMEA2042632) | human gut metagenome | biome: human gut; feature: human-associated habitat; material: faeces... | reverse complement strand
GTATCCGCCTCGTCATCGAACTCAAGAAAGGCGTCATCCCGCAGGTCGTACTCAATAACCTGTACAAGTTCACCTCGCTGCAGACCACCTTCGGCGTAAACAACCTCGCCCTCGTGGACGGCGTTCCCAAGTGCCTCTCGCTCCCCGAGATCCTGCGCTGCTACATCGACCATCAGGTCGACGTAGTGACCCGCCGCACGCGCTACGACCTCAAGAAGGCCCAGGCCCGCGCGCACATCCTCGAGGGTTATCTCCTCGCGCTCGATCACATCGACGAGGTCATCCAGATCATCCGCTCCTCGCAGACCGATGCCGAGGCCAGCGCGCGCCTCATCGATCGCTTCGGGTTCACGCAGGAGCAGACGAACGCCATCCTGGAGATGAAGCTCCGCCGCCTGACCGGTCTCGAGCGCGATAAGATCGAGGAAGAGCTCGCGGGGCTCCGCCGCGCCATCGCCTATTACGAGGACCTTCTGGCGCATGAGGAGAAGATCCTCGGCGTCATCAAGGAAGAGATGCGCGAGATCGAGAAGAAGTACGCTGACAAGCGCCGCACCGAGATCGCTGCGGCCGAGAAGGACCTCGACGTTGAGGACCTCATCGCCGACGAGGACATGGTCGTGACCATCACGCACACCGGGTACGTGAAGCGCATCCCGGTTGCCACCTACCGCTCCCAGAAGCGCGGCGGCAAGGGCGTTTCGGGCGTGAACCTCAAAGAGGACGACGTCATCGCCGAGATGTTCATCGCGAGCACGCACGAGTACGTGCTGTTCTTCTCGAATCGCGGCAAGGTGTACCGTCTTAAGGTGCATGAGCTGCCCATCGGCACGCGCCAAGCCCGCGGAACCGCGATCGTGAACCTCCTGCCCTTCGAGGAAGGCGAGAAGATTGCGAGCGTGATCAGCTGCCGCGAGTTCCCCGAGAACGAATTCCTGCTCTTCGCCACCAAGCAGGGCATGGTCAAGAAGACCGTGATGAGCGCTTACAACCGTAGCCGCCGCGACGGCATCATCGCTATCAACCTGAAGGCTGGCGACGACCTGCTCGACGTGCGCCGCGTGCGCGAGGGCGACAAGATCATCATGGCCACGACTGCCGGCAAGGCCATCATGTTCGAGGAGGAGCAGGTGCGCGCCACCGGTCGCGACACCTCGGGCGTGCGCGGCATCACCATGAAGGATGGCGCCGAGGTGCTTGGCATGGAGATCACCAATGGCAGGGGCGATCTTTTCGTGATCACTGAGCGCGGCTTCGGCAAGCGCACGCCGGTTGCCGACTATCCGTGCCAGAACCGCGGCGGCCAGGGCGTGTATACCATCCAGATGACGGCGCGCAAGGGGAACCTCGCTGCCATGAAGACGGTGGGCCCGCAGCACGAGCTCTTCATCATCACCGAGGGGGCTACGGTCATTCGCGTTAAGACGAGCGAGATCTCGCAGACCGGCCGTGCGACCCAGGGCGTAAAGATGATGTCGGTGGCAGACGGCGACCGCGTGACCGCTGTGGCCCGCATGACGAGCGCCAAGAAGAAGCCCAAGGCGACGGGCGTGGCCGAGGGGCAGATGTCGCTCGACCTGGGGGCGATCGATGGCGGCGATGAGCGGGTCGACATCGGTGCGGCGGACGAGGCGCTCGAGGATCTGATGGACGAGTAGCCGCCTCAACGCAAGAGAGTTGCTGCCTTATCGCATCGATTATCTCGTGAAAAAAACGGCCGGGAGCGAGCGCGCCCCGGCCGTTTGTGTGTTCATGCATGAAGCTCCAACGTTCGTTCCACTTTTGGGAGCTTCTTTTTGGGGAATGGTCCTAGACGGCCGCGCTTGGCGTTTCAAGATGAACGTATCCTGCGGTTTTACCTCATGGGGTGCGTCGTGCGCACGGCATCGCAGAATAGATGTTCCCAAAACTGGAACGAACACGCGCAGCCGCCTCGATGCGCTGCGCGCAACCTAGAAGTCATCCGGTGAAAGCGTCTGCACGAACTGGTCGAACTGCTTGAACTCGTCTTCACCGCTTTGCTGAGCCGTGCGATACGAGATGGTGCCGGCGCGGTTCATGACATCGTCCTCAACGAAGACGGGCGCGTTCGAACGCACGGCGAGAGCGAGCGCATCGCTGGGCCGCGCGTCGATGGTGAGCTCTTCGATCTGCTCGTCTGCACCTTCGCGCGCGAGCACGAGCCGGGCGAAGAAGACGGGCGCATCAACGCGGTTGATTTCAACCCGCTCAAGCTTCACGTTGAGCTGACGAAGCGTCTCGATGAACAGGTCGTGCGTGATGGGGCGACCGTTGTTCTGGGAGTTGTCGATTCCGCGGCTGATCGCTGCCGCCTCGACGGAACCCGTCTGTATGGAAAGCGAGCGCGACGGTGCGTTGGCGCTCTCGCCGTTTCCGCGCTCACGCAGAACGATGACCGATGGAACCGGGCCGGAGGCCATGATGATGGTCTCGATGTCTACGCGAATCATTATGGCACCTCCTTGCTGCCGATTGCAGGCGGGCGTCTCTGTGCGCCTGCGTTGTTCGGGACATCCGGGTTGGCAGTGGTGTTCGGAAACTGCCGGTGGTGTACCCGTATTCGCTTGGGATACCTACCCAAAACTGGATAGTAATAGTACCTAAAACGTCTCGTATGTACAGAACCGCATCGGGATGCGCGCCGTTATTTCATCTATCGGGCTATACTGGCTACGTAGCATTTGGCCGCTAGGCCGCGTTATCGGATATTGAGGAGAAAGCATGGCAGATCAGGAGAAGGCGCCGCTTGTCGGCATCATCATGGGGTCGAAGTCGGACCTTCCTACCATGGAGGGGTGCACGAAGGAGCTCGAGGCGCTGGGCGTTCCGTACGAGCTGGTAATCGCGAGCGCGCACCGCAACCCCGATAAGGTACATGAGTGGGCGGGAACTGCCCACGAGCGCGGGCTCAAGGTCATTATCGCTGCAGCGGGCAAGGCCGCGCACCTGGGTGGCGTGGTTGCCGCCTTCACGCCGCTTCCCGTGATTGGCGTCCCCATGAAGACGAGCGACCTTGGTGGGCTCGATTCGCTTCTCTCCATGGTGCAGATGCCTTCTGGTGTGCCGGTTGCGTGCGTTGCCATCAACGGTGCGAAGAACGCTGCCATCTACGCTACGCAGATTCTCGGTGCCACCATGCCTGAGTACCGCGATGTCATTTCCAAGATGAAGCAGGAGATGGCCGAGGCGTAGCACTGCGACGCCGCCGCGGCGCGAACCTCGCCCGGCAACGTTTCTTCTACACAGCAAGCGAGTATGGCTATGCACCCAAAGCGCCGCCCGTGCTTCCCGCGGCGGCGCTTTGGGTGGAAATAGCTCATCTCGTCGCGGCCGCGCTCCCCGCCGCGCCCGTGTCGGACTCGGGCGTCATGGCATCTGCAAAGGCAGTGTCGTCCACACGGCTCGTGTCTTCAGGATGGATGGTCATGCTCTGGAAGCGATTGGCCATGTAGGCATTATCGAAGTGCTCTGCATAAAACTCTTCCACGGGCGTGCTGGCAGATGTGCCCGAGACACGTTCGAACCAGCAGTCGAGAGCCTGAAGCGTCATGACGGCGTTGACGAGCATGAGCACTGCGCACACGGTGGTGAGCGAGTAGCGCAGCTTCCATGGAATCATGTTGATGAGCTTCAGGAGCCACGGTAGGCAGAGCTTGATCCACGCGAAGCCAAGTGCGCCCCACATGCACATGAACGGAGTGCTGGTGCGCCCCTGGAATACGATGGCGATGGGGTCGGGGATGCCGAAGAGCGTCATTCCGGTGTAGTCCCAGGCAACGGCACCGAAGGCCGTCTGCATGAACCAGCTTACGAACGCCTCGAACACGCCGCCGATGACGGCGGACACGATGAAGATGATGATGGGGTTTGCTTTGTAGAAGCGGTTGAGCGCAATGGTGAGCAACACGGCCCCGCAGCCATATATGGGTGAGAAGGGTCCGAAGAGGAGCCCCGCGCGGTCTTGATATACGCCGGGATCAACCACAACCATGTGATAGATGACCTCGATGATGAGTCCGAGGACGCAGCACACCATGAAGACCCAGAACAAATTGAAGAAGTTGAGCTGAATGTAGCCCTTGCCTTCTAGATCGCGCCCGAGCATGCCCTCTTCGGCCGCTTCTTGATCTGTAAGGTCGCGCAGACGGCGCTGGAGCATGCGCTCTTCTCGAAGCGACGGGTCGATCGTGATGGAGAGTGCGAGCAGAATGAAGAACTGGATGATGCCCGAGATGAGATTGGTTCCAATGCCGGACAGCATCACGTTGAAGAGCAGCTGCACGAAGGTGGTTGCAAGCAGCAGATACGACCAGCGCGCGGCGTGACGACGGCGATTCTTGAGAAGGGAACGGCCGAACACGATGAGGCCCACCGAGTTGACAACCGTGACCACGATGCTCAGCGCGACGATGATGACGGGAAGCGTTGGGTCCGTGCCAATTGAAATTGCCTCGGGGTTGGCGCCGAGGGCCCAGGCGATCATGCCAAGGAAGATGGCGACTACGGGAAGGGTGACGATGCCGTCGATCATGCAGAGCAGTCCGTAGACTTTGATAACGAACGGGACTTTTTTCTGCTGATCGGGCGTGGGGGTGTTGGGGTTGAGGTCGTTGCCGGGAAGGCCGTAGTCGGGCAGCTTGGATGCGCGCTCGGTCGCCTGCGATGAATTCATGGTTCTCCTCATGTGAAGTGGGGTGTAGAAAAGAGGAAATCGAAATGGCCCTAATGGGGCAATGATACCTTGAACAGGCTTGGCATGCACGGATACCTGCGATGTTTCGCTGTATCGTGATTAAACCGACGGTTGAAAGTGTTCTGCGTGGTGTGCTCAGACAGAAAAAGCCTCCATTGCTGGAGGCCTGTACGTTTCTGGAGCGGGCAACGGGACTCGCGTATTCGCTTCGCGAATCCGCAGCTTCGGGCGCCTTGCACCCTCGCACGCTCGCTGGGAAATGCTCATGCATTTCCTCAGTCTCGCGACCTCTCGGTTCGAGTCCGTGTAGCATGCCCAAACAAAGAAGGGCCCCATTGCTGGGACCCCTTTCATTCATGGAGCGGGCAACGGGACTCGAACCCGCGAGTGTCAGCTTGGGAAGCTGATGCCTTACCACTTGGCGATGCCCGCGTATGTCTGCCGCGAACGGCGTACGGAGTAGTATAACCCGCGTCAATTACGCGAGCAAGAACGCTGTCAGCGACTCTCCCCAATCAGCATGAAATCCGCTCGTATTCGCTTTGGCAGATTGAAAACCGTGCTCGCGATCCCAACTCTCATTCTGGCGGGACGCCAACAAGCCGAGGCTGATAGTTTGGCCGGGTGCCGGCAGCGCGCGGTTTCCTTGTCTCTTTTCGGGGAGTGGTGTCCCTCGCCTGGGGCTAAGACAAATACTCAAAGATTGTATGAGCGAACAGACTGAGCGCCTCCGTTCCGGGCGATGCTGATTGGTGCCAGCATGAGGCTACACGCGCCCGAGCTTGAGGTTGTAAACTTTGCGACGTATCGGGCGACGGTCGCACCGGCAGAGCCCCTAACTGCCCCGCTTGGGCTTTCGTTCGAGCACGAGCCCCAGGGCATGTGGGATATGGAGCGCTATGTGAGCCTGCTCATGGGTGAGGTCCCGCGTCTGACCGACGACGCCGCGGGCTACGGCCCACATGGTGCCGGCTACATCGCGCATGTCGACATTCCCGAGGAAGTGCAGATGGCATTCACCCTGCTCAAAGAGCAGTTTCCCCATCTCATCCGCGAGGCAAATCCTGCGTTTGCGTCGTAGCACGAATTAATATCAACTTATACTGACTGACGCTGCCTTGCGCACATGGAGAATGGGGACGCCTGCGGGATAGCGGACATGTTGCACGGGATTTGTGGTCCGTAACCCGCTTTCCCACTCCCGGAAAAGAGCTTGCCTAACAAAACTTTCGGTTTTACACGGTTATATCGCAGCATGCCGAGTAGGCGGAACTATTGCGCGCTTGCTAACTGCGGTTTTGTTGCGCGAATAATCTCGGCTACTCGGTGTATCGCGATATAACCGTGTAAAACCGAAAGCTTTTGATCTCCGAGGCTCGTGAGTGCCCCGTCCCGCGCAAAATCGTGCCCGTCATTTGAACTGAGGCGCCCTGCGCGCCGTCCCACCGCGCGAACCCGTACAATAGGTGTATCTGGCTGCAGCGCATCGCTGCGGCATAACCTGCCAGCAGCCCAATCGAAGGAGCTCGCATGATCGACCGCTATACCCGCCCGGAGATGGGCCACATCTTCTCGCTGGAGAACAAGTACCGCATCTGGCAGGAGATCGAGGTCCTGGCCTGCGAGGCGCACGCCGAGATGGGCAAGATCGGCATCACGCGCGAGGAGGCCGCCTGGATCCGCGAGCACGCTGACTTCAACAAGGACGAGGTCGACGCCATCGAGGCCGTGACCAACCACGACGTCATCGCCTTCCTCACCAACATGGGCGAGTACATCGACCGCGACGTGCCCGAGGGCGAGCCCAAGCCCTCCCGCTGGGTGCACTTTGGCATGACCTCGTCCGACCTGGGCGACACCGCCCTGTGCTACCAGCTCGTCCAGGCCACCGACATCCTGATCGAGGACGTGCGCAGGCTTGGCGAGATCTGCAAGCGCCGCGCCTTCGAGGAGCGCGACACCCTCTGCGTGGGCCGCACGCACGGCATCCACGCGGAGCCCATGACCTTTGGCATGAAGTTCGGCAGCTGGGCGTGGGAGCTGCGCCGCGACCTCGACCGCCTCGTGGACGCGCGCAAGAACGTGGCCTTTGGCGCCATCTCCGGCGCTGTGGGCACCTACAGCTCCATCGACCCGTTCGTGGAGGAGTACGTCTGCGAGCACCTGGGCTTGGTCCACGACCCGCTGTCCACGCAGGTCATCAGCCGCGACCACCACGCCTACCTCGCCGGCGTCCTCGCCACCACCGCCGCCACCTGCGAGCGCATCGCCACGGAGATCCGCAACCTCCAGAAGACCGACACCCTGGAGGCCGAGGAGCCGTTCAAGAAGGGCCAGAAGGGCAGCTCCGCCATGCCGCACAAGCGCAACCCCATCACGCTCGAGAAGGTCTGCGGCCTCTCCCGCGTGGTCAAGGCCAACGCGCAGGTCGCCTTTGACAACGTGGCCCTCTGGCACGAGCGCGACATCTCGCACAGCTCCGCCGAGCGCGTGGCGCAGGCCGACAGCTTCATCGCGCTCGACCACATGCTCCAGTGCCTCATCCGCATCGTGGACGGCCTCATCCTCTACCCGGCCCAGATGATGGCCAACCTCAACAAGACCCGCGGCCTCATCTACTCCTCCAAGGTGCTGCTCGCCCTCGTGGAGACCGGCATCACGCGCGAGGAGGCCTACGCCATCGTGCAGGAGAACGCCATGGCCACGTGGCGCGAGGTCCAGCAGTGCGAGGCCGGCAGCACCTTCCGTGAGAAGCTCGAGGCGGACCCGCGCTGCACCGTGCCCGCGGAGGAGCTCGACGCCATCTTCGACCCGCGTGCCTTCCTCACGCGTGCCGGCGTGGTCTTCGATCGCCTGGAGCAGCTCGAGTTCTAGGCGCCGCGTCACGTGACGCGTCTCGGCCCCGCGGGCACTTCTCGCCCGCGGGGCCGTCTTGCGCGCGGCTGGGCGGGTATACTGCTGTGAGCAAGCAACGAGGGGAGAAGAACCACCATGCAGCACTTTGACTACACCCCGCGCGGGGTCTGCTCGCGCGCCATCCACATCGACCTGTCCGACGACGGCAAGACCATCGAGGCCGTCTCCTTCGAGGGCGGCTGCAACGGCAACCTCAAGGCCATCGGGCGCCTCGTGGCAGGCAAGCCCGCCGCCGAGATCGCCAGCATCCTCGAGGGCAACACCTGTGGCCCGCGCAAGACCTCGTGCGCCGACCAGCTCTCGCGCGCGCTCACGGAGGCCCAGGCCGCGATTGCCCAGGCCTAGCCCATGCGCTTCCCCAGGCTGACCAGGCGCTCGTTCTTCAAGACCGCGGCCGCCGGCACCGCCGTTGCTGCCGCGGTGGGGGTCCTCTCCGGCTGCACGCACACCTCTGACGAGCAGACCTCGGACCCGGTCGTCGTGGACGAGGACTCCGCCGAGAACGTGCTCGACTCGTTCGAGCAGGTCGACTCCACGCTCGTGGAGGAGAACGCCTGGACCATCGCGCTCGGCAACGTGCTCCACCCCGCCGAGGGCGCCTGGATTCCGGTCACCACGGCGGGCTCGTCGGCCACGCCCATGGTGAAGGGCTCCGCGCTCTCGGTCTCATCCGGGCAGCTCGTCGAGGTGGTGTCGGCGCCGATGGGGCAGTCGACCACCACGGTCATCTACGACGTCCGCTGCTCGGACTCCGTCTACGCCTGGGTCGAGCTCGACCTCGTCACGCGCGCCTGGACGCTCTACGCGTCGTCCTTCTCGGGCGGCGAGCTCACCGGCGACACCAAGACGCTCTGGGAGGGGGACTCCGACTTTGATCCGGCGCCGTTCGCGGTCACGGGCGACCTGGTGATCTGGCAGGTGCAGCCTGCGGTCGGCGGGTCGAGAACCGCGGAGAGCTCGCACTGCTACCTGTGGCGCTCCGGGGACTCCGAGGCCAAGGCCGTCGTGGAGTCGCCGGGCCGCTTCGCCACGGCGCCGACCGTCTCGGGGGACGTGGTGACGCTCACCCCCCGCGTCCGCGCCGACCAGGGCGTCTACTACGGCGTGACGGCCTACTCGCTCGACGACGACCTCGCCACCAGGGTCGACCAGCTCGTGATGCCCCAGAGCGTGCGGCCCTTCCGCGCCTCGCGCGTGGGCGAGCGCTTCCTCGTGTCCGTCGAGGCCAGCTACAGCTCGGGCGGCCTCCTCGGGCAGATGGGGACCTACATCGGCACCGCGGACGGCGGCTTCTTCCGCATCTCCGCCGAGCCCTCCGAGGGGGGCTGCGGCAAGGGCGACGTCGTCATCGTGAAAGTCCTCAACGCCGCGTCCGCCTACTACGTGGTCGACGTGGCAAACCGGACCTACTCGGGCATATCCTCGGTGGACCGCTCGCTCGACTACGGCGAGTTCCCGGCGCGCGCGGGGGAGTGCGACCTCTTCGTGACCTTCTCGACGGTCAAGGACGCGGACACCGGTTACCCCGCTTCCGTGTCGGTACGTACCTTCCGCCTGTAACCTGTGAATCGCCCGCCGGCCGGTGGGGTACACTAGTGTCACTACGGGCCACGTCCGTGGCAACGCGAGCAGACACAGGGAGGCCCCCCAGATGGCTTCAGACGAGAAGAAGATCCTGCTGGTCGAGGACGAGAAGGCCATCCGCGACGCCGTCGCCGCCTATCTCGAGCGCGAGAACTACATCGTGCGCGGGGTCGGTGACGGCCAGAGCGCCGTCGAGGAGTTCGAGAAGCACACCTTCGACCTCGTCATCCTTGACCTCATGCTCCCCAAGCTCTCGGGCGAGCGCGTGTGCCGCGCCATCCGCGAGACCTCGAACGTGCCCATCATCATGCTCACGGCCAAGGGCGAGGTCGAGGACCGCATCATCGGCCTCGAGCTCGGCGCCGACGACTACCTCATCAAGCCCTTCAGCCCGCGCGAGCTCGTCGCCCGCGTGCGCGCCCTGCTGCGCCGCGCCCACACCGAGGCCGAGCCGGCCCTCGAGGTCCTCGACTTCGGCGACCTCGTGATCGACATCTCCGGTCACAAGGTGCTCGTGGAGGGCAAGGAGGTCGACCTCACGGCCTCCGAGTTCAAGCTGCTCACCACGCTCGCCCGCTACCCGGGCCGCGTCTACACGCGCATGGAGCTCGTCGAGAAGGTCCTCGGGTACGACTTCGAGGGCTACGAGCGCACCATCGACTCCCACGTCAAGAACCTGCGCGCCAAGCTCGGCGACGACCCGCGCAACCCGCGCTGGCTCTACACCGTCCACGGCGTCGGCTACCGCTTCGAGGCCCCCGAGAAGGCCGCGGATGCCTCGGCCAAGTAGGCCCCCATGTCGGCTCGCTTTGTGACGGGGCACGACGCCCGTCCCGACGAGGCGCCCGAGCGCGCCTCGTCCTCGCGCAGCTCGTGGAACACCATAAAGCCGCGCCCCAAGGGCGGGCGCCCGTACGCGACGAGCCTGAGCTTCGCCTTCGCGCTCACCGCGGTCATGACGGCGCTCGTGCTCGTCGCGGTGCTCGGCGTGGTGTGGGAGGGCCAGTTCATGGCCTACACCCGCTCCAACATGCAGGCCATCGCCGACTCCACGGCCGCCTCAATCTCCGAGGCCTACGCGCGCGAGGGCGAGCTCGACGAGGATGTGGCGGCGGTGGCGGAGTCCGCCTCGTCGGTCTCCCCGGACATCGTGGTCCAGGTGACGGCCGCCGACGGCACCGTCCTGTACGACGACACCTGGACCTCGGCCGACTCGACCGGCTCCGCCCGCGGCGAGAAGCCCGTTCCCTCGCAGGTCCCCACCTCGCACGAGGCCGTGGTGAGCGCCTCCATCACGGCGCCCGACGGCGAGGTCGTGGGCACGGTGCGCCTGTGGGCCTTCGGGTCTGACGCGCTGCTCACCAAGACCGACTCCGCCTTCCGCTCCAACTCCTACGGGGCCATCGCCACCGCGGCCGCCATCGCCGCCATCCTCGCCTGCGTGATCGGCTACTTCGTCTCGCGCTCCATCGCGCGGCCCATCCAGCGCATCACCTCCACGGCCAAGCAGATCAGGAACGGTGACCTCACGGCGCGCTCCGGCGTGACGGGCTCCGACGAGATTGGCCAGCTCGGCGAGACGTTCGACGACATGGCGAGCACCATCGAGCGCGACCTCAAGCTCGAGCACCGGCTCACCGGCGACGTCGCCCACGAGCTGCGCACGCCGCTCATGGCGCTCCAGGCAACGATCGAGGCCATGCAGGACGGCGTGCTGCCGGCCGACGACGAGCACTTCGAGACCATCGCTGGCGAGGTGCGCAGGCTCTCGCGCCTGATCGACGCGATGCTGAGGCTCTCGCGTCTCGAGAACGGCACCACCGAGGTCAAGGCCGAGCGGACCGACATGGTCTATCTCGTGCGCAGCCTCGTCTCCGCCCAGCACCAGCTCTTCCACGAGCGCGGGCTGCACCTGCGCTTCGTGGACGAGACGCACGGCGAGCTCTACGCCGACGTCGACCCCGACCTCATCCGCGAGGCCGTGGTCAACCTCATGAGCAACGCGATGCGCTACACGAACGCAGACGGCTGGGTCAAGGTCTCGCTGCGCCAGGACCGCTCCGACGTGCTCGTCTCCGTGCAGGACACGGGCATCGGCATCGCCAAGGAGGACATCCCCCAGACCTTCTCGCGCTTCTGGCGCTCCGACGTGAGCCGCGAGCGCGTCTCGGGCGGCCTGGGCGTGGGCCTGGCCATCACCAAGGAGATCGTGGACCGCCACAACGGGACGATCCTCGTGGAGTCCGAGCTCGGCAAGGGCACCACCTTCACGCTGCGCATCCCGCTGCGGCGCCCGCGCAAGCCGCGCGACGAGTAGCACCCCGGCAGGATGCGCCGGCCGCGCCACGCGGCGCCCGTCCATCCCCCACACGCCTGGCCCCAGTGACGTATACTGGGAGTTTGTGGATACGACATCGAAAGGATGGCAGCATGGCTGAGATGGAACTTCGTCCGGACTCGCGCGGCAAGGTGCGCGACATCTACGACTGCGGCGACAGCCTGCTCATGGTGGCGTCCGACCGCATCAGCGCCTATGACTTCATCCTGCCCGACGAGATCCCCCACAAGGGCGAGATCCTCACGCGCATCTCGGCGTTCTGGTTCGAGCGCTTTGCGGACCTCATCCCCAACCACATGATCTCCTGCGACGTGGCGGACCTCCCCGAGGAGTTCAAGCCCTACGCGGACTACCTCGCCGGCCGCTCCATGCTGGTCAAGAAGGCCCAGACCGTGCCCATCGAGTGCATCGTGCGCGGCTACCTCACCGGCTCCGGCAAGAAGACCTACGACGAGGACGGAACCGTCTGCGGCATCAAGCTCCCCGCGGGCCTCACCGAGGCGTCCAAGCTCCCCGAGCCCATCTTCACCCCGTCCACCAAGGCCGAGCAGGGCGACCACGACGAGAACATCTCCTTCGAGCGCTGCTGCGAGATCGTGGGCACCGACGTGGCCGAGCAGCTGCGTGACGCCTCCCTCTCCATCTACCAGGCCGCCGCTGACTACGCGGCGACCCGCGGCATCATCATCGCCGATACCAAGTTCGAGTTTGGCTTCATCGACGGCAAGCTCACGCTCATCGACGAGTGCCTCACGCCCGACTCCAGCCGCTTCTGGCCGGCGGAGGGCTACGCCGAGGGCCACGTCCAGCCGAGCTACGACAAGCAGTACGTGCGCGACTGGCTGCGTGCCAACTGGGACATGACCGGCGAGCCGCCGCGCATCCCCGCCGAGGTCGTCGAGGGCACCTCCGCCCGCTACGCCGAGGCATTCCAGATCATCACCGGAACCGAGTTCAAGCCCGTGAGGGCGTAAGGGAGAGCAATGTCTCTGAAAGACACCATCGAGGGCGCTCGTCGCGAGGCCGAGGGCAACGTCATCGGCCGGCCCAAGAAGGAGGCGGCCGCCGTGACCGACGAGGAGAAGAGGGGCTTCTCGCGCCCCTCCGCCGCCAAGGCCAAGCCCGCGCGCGAGGCGGCGTCCTCCGTGCGCATGGCCTCCAAGCCCAAGTCGGCCGATCCCTGGGTCAGCGAGACCAAGGACGAGAAGCGCGAGCGCAAGCGTCGCGAGCGCGAGGCCCAGGACGCGCGCAACCGCGCCTACGACCTCGTGCTGCACAGCATGCCCGAGTACCGCCGCTCCGAGCGCAACTTCTGGATCGTGATCGGCGTCGGCATGGCGCTCGCCGTCGTCTCCCTGGCCCTCACCTACTTCTACGGCCAGCAGCCCAACCTCGGCACCTGGCAGGGCATCGCCACGGTCGTCACGCTCGGAGGCGCCTACATCCTCATCATCGGCTCGTTCATCTACGACCTCGTGCGTCGTCGTCCCTACCGCAAGAAGGCGGAGGTCATGGTCCACTCCATGTCCGACAAGCGCATGCTTGAGCTCTTCGAGCAGGACCGCGCCGCGCAGCTCGAGAAGCGCCGCCAGAAGGAGGAGCGCCGCAAGAAGTAGCTTTTGTCGCCGGGTCAAACCGGTGATAGAATAGCTTGCACGCCTTCGTAGCTCAGGGGATAGAGCACCGCTCTCCTAAAGCGGGTGTCGGCCGTTCGAATCGGCCCGGGGGCACCAGAAAAGACGCAGGCCAGTCGTACTTCTCGACTGGCCTGTCTTTTTGTGCGGCCCATTTCCGGGAGACCCCAAACCATGCCGACCGTATGCATAAAAGGGCGCGGCCGCCGAGAAGAACCTCGACGGCCGCGCCGCGTGTCGTGATGGCGGGGTCCGCTATGCCCCGGTGTTGGCCGAGAGCCCGGTGATTCCCTGAGCCCCGCTGCCCTCGGTCTCGCCATCGGTGCCCTCGCCGTCTCCGGAGCCGGTGTCAGGCGTGCGCGTGGTGAGGACGATCTCGGCGCCCTTGGGCGCGGTCCCGGTCACGGACTGGCTCGAGACGATGCCCTCCGCGGAGTTGCCCGTGGCTAGGACGGGGCTGAATCCCTGGTTGGTGAGGGCGGCGTAGGCCTCCGCGTAGGTCCAGCCCACCACGTACTGCACGTCGTACTCCTTGGGCGCGGCAGGTCCGGAGGAGACGTAGATGGTGACGGTGGAGCCCACGTCGGCGGTCTCGCCGACGCCGGGCGTGGTGTAGATGACGTGGCCCTCGGCCACCGTGTCGCTGTTCGAGGTCTGGCTGCTCACGACGAAGCCGGCGGACTCGAGGCGCGAGCGCGCGGTGCTCTCGTCGTCGCCCTCGACGTTGGGGATGACCTCCTGGCCGCTGCCGCTGGAGACGTAGTAGGTGATGGTGGTGCCCACGTCGACGCTGCTGCCGGGATCGTAGTCCTGGTCGCAGATGAGCCCCTGCTCGATGTTGGCGTCCTCGCGCTCCTCACCCGCGCGTCCCTTGAGGTTGGCTTCGGCGAGAAGCGCCTGCGCCTCCTCCTCGGTCTTGTTGGTGAGGTCGGGGACGCTCGTCTGCTCCACGGGCTCCTCGCCCTTGGAGACCTTGAAGTTGATCGTGGAGCCCTCGGGCATCTCGCGGTAGGCGCGCGGGTCCTGCTCGCAGACCTGTCCCTCGGGGTAGCTGCTGCTGTAGACCTCCTCAGGCGTGCCCGCGACGAAGCCGGCGGCCTCGATCTCCTCGATCGCCTCATCCTGGGTGAGCGTGATGAGGTTGGGGACCGTGCGCATGGTCGTCCCGGAGCCGAGCAGGCTCGTGACGGCAAAGATCACCACGGCAAGAGCCGCGATGCCCCCGATGACGCCGAGGATGATGTTGCGACGACGCTTGCGCTGGCGCTCGGCCTCCTGCACGGCGGCCTGCTCGGTCGCGCTCTGGCCGCGGTAGCGGTTGGCGCGCTCGACGCGCGGCATGGAGGCGGTCCCGCCGGCGGCGGGGATGGTGCCCGCTCCGCGGTCGAGCTTGTTGGTGGGCTGGGCCGGCAGCATCGCC
>ENA-OPAH01001533-OPAH01001533.1-human-gut-metagenome-genome-assembly--contig:-NODE-1533-length-14738-cov-2.234012_pt1 | contig 14738 bp, 9 predicted proteins | sample MGYA00241050_ERZ501416 | MGnify/ENA primary metagenome ERZ501416 (study PRJEB25962, sample SAMEA2042632) | human gut metagenome | biome: human gut; feature: human-associated habitat; material: faeces... | reverse complement strand
CACCAATGACCAACACCGATTCGACTCCGGCCCCGACCACGCCGCTGGCCGAGCGCACCACCGTACTCCCCACGCCGCAGCCGTCATCATTCCCCCCGTCCGGCACCGCCCAGAGCAGCTGGGATCCCGCAAGCAACCAGCCCACAGCGGTGGACCCCGCCATTCGCCCGGCATTGCAGCGCATCATCGACCAAACCGCCCAAGCGGCCCCCACCGAAACCATGGTCCAAAATCCTCCCATGCCCAATCCGGTGGACGTGAAGCGAGGGTAATATCTGCAGCGCGGCCCCCTGCCATTGATCCTGCTGGCGGCGCCGCTGGCGGCACTGGCGGCAAATGCTCCGCTCGTGGCCATCATCGCGGCCACCGCGTTGTTGTGGCTACTGCTCACCCTGGCCTATAACACCGAACCCCAGCTTGAGCGCGAGGGCAAACGCGGCGGCGAGCGCAAAAACTCCGATTCGTGGATTCGCGTGGCGACTTTTCCCTGGCATCTGGTCAAAGCCCTGCTGCTGGCCATTCCCCGCATACTGCTGCTAGTCATCATCTATATGTCGGGAACCGCCGTGGCCACCGCGGCTCTGGCACTGCCCGTTCACACCATCTCCTGGTATTTCACCGCGGATTGGGGTATTCCGGTGCCGTTGCTCAATGATGTGCCGTTCTCCGCTTCCGGGCTGGCGCTGGGCGGTTTCATGGCCATCGGCTGGCTGGTCACTGTGTTCGCCCCACAGTCGATGATGATTCGGCTGGGGGGCGGCGTACTGCGCGGGCTCAAACACAGTCGCCCGGCGGGCGCGCCATCCACCGAAGTGGGTGGGGCTCCACCTGCTCCAGTGGCACCGGCGCCCAAGGGCGGCGGGCGCGGCACCGTGCTGTTCACCATATGGGCCATCATCACCGTGGCCTTGTGCGCGATGCCGATTCTGGGCATGCCGATCAACTGGATGCCGTTCGCCTAGAGCGGGGCGGAATCTCACACATCAGCCATCCGCACACATGGCCGTTGTGTATCCGATACGTTCGTTCCGTCACACTTTTTACAGGGAATTCACCTCAGATCAGCTCTGGGCGCAGTCCTCCTCAGGCCCGGTCATTATGATGGGGCCCAAACATTGAAGCGATTGCAAGGGGATAGCTATGTCAGATCCGAAGCGTCAGGCCAAGCGTGCCACACGCGCTGAGCGCCGAGCGGCCGAGGAGGCCGCCCAGCAGGCACGGGCCGAGCAGGCGGCTAAGGAACGTAAGCAGCAGACCATCATCGGCTGCATTGTGGTGGCCATTATTGTGGTGCTGGTGGCCATCGCTGGATTCGCCGTATACAAGGCTATGCGGCCGTCCAACACCAGCAGCAGTAGCCAGCAAAGCAACATGACCGTGGACGAGGCCTATAGCAAGCTCAAGAAAGTCAGTACCCAGCCGGCTAACGCCGACGACAAGGCCGGCTTCGTAATCTCCAACAAAGGGTATGGCCAGAAAGCCGAGGGGGCTCCCACCGTATCCATCTACATGGAACCGCTGTGCCCCGGCTGCGCCTCGGTGAACCGCCAACTCGACCCGACGCTCGTCAAGCTGATGAACGCAGGCCAGCTCAACATCGATTTGCACTTCCTCAATTTCCAGAACAACAAGAGCTCCGACAACTACTCCAACCGCGTGTTCAACGGTGCCATCTACATTGCCGAGCATGATGACGATCCCGACCACCTCATGAGCTACCTCTCCAACATCTACGCTGAGGATTTCCAGCCGGGCGAATTGTCCAATTACGAGCCGGTAAACAACGCCAAGCTGGAGAAGCAGGCCGTCAAGGCCGGCGTGAGCGAGGATGTGGCCGCCGCGGCGTTCAGCGGCAAGAACGAATACCTCGACTGGCTCACCGCCTCCAACAACTACACGATCCTGCGCCCCGAACTGTTCAACAGCTCCGGCGCCTTCTCCTCCCCCACACTCACCATCAACGGCGAATACTGGGATCTGAAGCAGCTCACGCTGGCGGACACGAATATGGTGGACGGCTTCCTCAAGTCCATTGGGCTGGATGCTGACCAGGTAGGCGTGGAAGGCAAAATGCCATCCATCGGTGCCAGCGGAAAGCCGATTTCGGTCGCCTCCTGATGCTGCGTGGCCGAATAAGTTGACGCCGCGACATATGCAATACCGCCTGCGGCTCGGCTTAAATTGACCACTCGGGAAGTACCGGTATACTAGTCATTTGTTCGCAACGATTTACGCGTTAAGAACAATCGCCTCTTTAGCTCAGATGGCCAGAGCGGCCGCCTTGTAAGCGGCAGGTCGTCGGTTCGATCCCGACAAGAGGCTCGACGCGTAGAAAAGTGGCGTATTATATGATACGTAGATTTTTCTACGCATATAATTCTTACCTTGGGTAAGTACTCCAGGAGCCTTCCCCCAACTATGGGCTTCCTGGAATGAGGGCGGAGCGTCCCCCAACCAGCTCCGCGCCTTCAGGGGGGCGGGAACATCCCCTTCTCTCCCGCCCCCTTTTTCTTTTCTTTTTTGAGCTCAGAACAATCTGACGAGCAGGAATGGTGACGGTGGCCGGTGAAACCGCAGTACGGGCCGGAACAACCGTTACGATGGGTGGCGTAATCGTTCATCCAGCAGGAAGAGTATGGCAATGGCACGGCGTTGGACCCCGCAGCGGTTTGTTACACTGCGTCGCATCCGCGTAATCGCCTGTATCGCGGCGACCAGTATCGCGCTGGCTGGATCATTCGCGTTCACCGCGCGTAAATCCGTAGCCCTGAACATCAACGGGCAAACCACCCAAGTCACCACATATGCGATGACGGCCACCCGTCTTCTGGAGGAACAAGGGGTGGATATCAAGACCCACGATATCGTCACTACCTCGTCCGGCGACCAACTCGCCAATCATGCCGTGGTCACCGTACAGTCCGCCTACCAGACCACTATCAACATCGACGGCACGTCCGTTCCCTTCTGGACCGTGGCCACCAGTGCCGACCAGTTGCTGGGATTTTTCGAGGAAAACCAGAACAACGCCACAAAAATCACCGTCGACATCGACAATGTGTACAACCAGCTCACCGGCGGACTGGTCATCAATCAGGATGGCCCGGTCACCGTCATTGCGGACGGCAAGACTTCCGTGGCCCCCAACGGCAAACTGCCCGCGGCCTCCATTCTTGATTCCAAAGGCATCGTGCTGAACAAAGAGGACCGTGTGAGCGTCGAAAAGGACGGCGATACCACTATCCTGCGCGTACGGCGCGTGACGCATGGCGAGGAAACGCGCACAGCCGTAGTGCCATACTCCACACAAACCATCATCGACTCCAATCTTCCTGAAGGCCAGTCGGAGATCCGCCAGCAAGGCGTCAATGGCGAGAAAACCCAGGTGTATAACGTCACGTATGTCGATGGCGTGGCCGAATCGGAGACGCTGAAATCCGAAACCGTCACCACGATGGCCATCGACCAGATCATCGCCGTAGGCGCCGCCAAGTATGATACCGATAAAGGTTCCGACAAAAAATCCGACTCCGCCGATAACGGCAAGGCCGATTCCGGTTCCAACAATCAGCACGAGTCGTCCGGTAACAATGCCAACAACACAGGCGACAAGAACAACAGCAGCTCTGGCAACAACACGAACACCGATACCAACAACAATGCCGGCAACACCGGCGGCAACAACTCCGGCAACACCGGCAACACCGGCAACACCGGCGGCGGTACGAACAACAATTCCGGCTCTTCCGGCTCCGATTCAGGAACAACCCCCACGCCCTCCGGCCGACTCTGGCACGCCACCGTAGCCCAGGCTCAGGCCTATGCCGCCGGTGCCGCCGCGCAGCGCGGGTGGACAGGCAACGACTGGGATTGCCTGGTCAAACTATGGAACCGCGAGTCCAGATGGCTGTGGTATGCCGAAAACGCGAGCTCCGGTGCCTACGGCATTCCTCAGTCGCTACCAGCAGACAAAATGGCTGCGTTCGGCGCCAATTACCGTGACGATGCCGCCGTACAGATCGATTGGGGTCTGTGGTACATCGCACAAGCCTACGGCAGCCCGTCCAAGGCATGGCAAAATTCCGAACAAATCGGTTGGTACTGATCGGTTACGAAGCCCACAAGGAACACACGCTTATGAACGACACCATTCCCGCCACCGGTCACCTGTTAGGCGCCGCCGATATCCGTCGTATCGCGGCCGATGCCGGCATCAGCCCCACCAAGAAATTCGGGCAGAACTTCGTCATCGACCCCGGCACGGTCCGTCGTATCGTACGAGAGGCGGGAGTGACCACTGCCGATCATGTCATGGAAGTCGGCCCCGGCCTGGGATCGTTGACGCTGGCGATTTTGGAAACCGGCGCCACCATGACCGCAGTCGAAATCGATCCGCCGTTGGCCGAACGACTGCCGGGCACAGTCGCCGAATTCATGCCCGAAGCCACGTCACGACTCACCGTCGTCAATCGGGATGCCTTAACCGTCACCCCGGAGAACGTGCCTGATTTCAGCGATGACGCATCGTTTACGCTGGTCGCCAATCTGCCGTACAACGTGGCCACACCGATTCTGCTCACGCTGTTGGAGCGTTTCGACAACCTCGGCTCGTTCTTGGTGATGGTGCAAAAAGAGGTGGCCGACAGACTCGCCGCCAAGCCCGGTTCCAAGATCTACGGCACGCCGAGCGTGAAGCTCGCCTGGTATGGCACCGCCGAACGGGTGGGCACCATCGGCCGCAATGTGTTCTGGCCGGCTCCCAATGTGGATTCCGCGCTCGTCAGATTCACCCGGTATCAGGCCGATGACCCGGCCGCCCCGGGAGCCTCGAACAGCACAGACGACGGCACACAACGGGAACTCGTATTTCGTCTGATCGATGCGGCATTCGGTCAGCGTCGCAAGACCCTGCACGCGGCATTGAAGACCATTGCGCCCTCCGAGGCATTCTCCATCGCCGGCATCGATCCGACCCGTCGAGGAGAGACGCTCACCATCGCCGAATTCACCGCTCTGGCCAAGGCCATCGAATCGTGTGGAGATGGAGATGAGGCACAATGAGTCCGGTAATCTCACATCCACGCTCAGCCGCTGCCCGACATCAGTCCGATGAGCTCTCCCCCATCACCATTACGGTGGATTGCCCGGCGAAAACCAATCTCACCTTGGAAGTGGGACCTGCTCACGACGAATGGGGCGGACGCCACGAACTGGACACCATCTACTGCGCAATCGGCGTATACGACACCGTCACCGCAACCGCCAAGCAACCCGGAGCAGGATTCTCTCTGGAGCTCGAAGGCGCTTATTTGGGCGACTTGGCCTCCTCACGCAGCGACATGCGCCGCAACCATGCGGTACTGGCCCTCTTCGCCATGGCCCAGGCGGCCGAGCGCGAGCCGGATGTGGCGTTGACCATCACCAAGCGCATTCCCGTGGGTGCCGGACTAGGCGGCGGTTCAGCCGACGCCGCGGCGACCATGCTGGCGGTCAATCGTCTCTGGGAGCTGAACTGGCCCATAGAGCGCCTGCGCACCATTGCTGCCACGTTGGGCGCGGACATGCCGTTCTGCCTGACCGGTGGCCTTGCATACGGCACCGGTTTCGGCGAACGCATCACGGATATCGCCCCCGGCAGCCGCGATGAGCTGGCGCTGATAGAACAGGGATTCAGCGGCGAAGTATTGGTCGGCGCATACCAGTCGCAACTCAGCACTCCTGAGGTCTACCACACCTTTGACATCGTGGGAGCCGCAGAAGGCGACCGCAATCATCTGCAGGCTGCGGCAATCAGCCTGCATCCCCGCAGCGGGCAGGCCATCGACGCCGCCACGCAGGCGGGTGCCAGCCATGCATTCGTCTCCGGATCCGGCCCCTCAGTGGTCGCTTTCGCCGCCGACGAGGCAGCGGCACAACGCATTATCGAGGTGTGGCGCGATACAGCTGTGGTCGATCGTATTATTCGAGCCAAATCTCCCGAACACCCCAATATCAGCGTCAGACAGTGACGCTAAGGTAGCAACCAGCCACCCGACCCATGAAAGAAGTCCACCGATGACGTATCAGGTTGATGAACGTGAAGCCCGCAAGGCGTACGTGCGCCGCCGCCAGACCATCGTCTTTTCCATCAGCGGCGCGGTATTGGCAGTAGTGCTGGTCATAGCCCTACTGTTCAATTTCCACGTTTTCGGCCTCGGCGAAGTGGAGACTCCGGCCAGCCAGCCGAATTACGGCAACGCGGCGCCGTGCGCGGTCAAGGACAGCAGCGGCAAAGCGCAATACGTGTCCAACGCTTCGGTCGGCATTCGCGTGATGAACGGCACCTCTCACGGCCAATTCGCCAAGGCCGTGGGTGAAGCTTTGGCCAATCGTGGATTCAGCGTGCAGAAAATCGATAACTATTCCAGCACCGACGTTGAACGCACCACCATCTACTTCGGCAAGAACGCCATTAATCAGGCGTATACGCTGATCGGCAATTTCACCGACGCCACCATGATCATGACGGCTCGCGAGGATCAGCTCATCGATGTGGTCATCGGCGCCACGTTCAACGATCTGCAGGACACCAACTCCTCCCCGCAATCCGGTAAGACCATCACCAATATCGAGGGTTGCAAGGCCGCCGATAGCATGACCAAGCTGCCCGCCGACACCAAACACGACGCATACACGGCGCAGTAAGGCGCATACAGCTTCATCTTCGCGAAAAACCGTACGCTGACACGTATTCAGCGTACGGTTTTTGGTATCGGACTAGTATCGGACTACTGAATCTCGGCGTACCAGCGCTTGAGTTCTTCGACGGCCACATCGTGGTCCACCGGACCGTTATCCAAGCGGTATTCCAGCATGTGCTTGTAGGCGCGGCCGATCATCGGGCCGGGCTCCAGGCCCAGCAACTCCATAATTTCGTTGCCGTCCAGATCCGGGCGGATCGCGTCGAAGTCCTCTTTCTTCTTGAGTTCGCGGACGCGCTCCTCCATCTCATCCATGGCCTGGGAGAAGATCATCGCCTTGCGTTTGTTTTGTGTGGTGGCATCCGCACGCGTGAGCCTGTTCAGCCGCTCATAGAGGTGCCCGGCATCCTTGACATACCGGCGTACGGCCGAATCGGTCCACGGCTCGTCCACATAGCCGTGGAAGCGCAGGTGCATATTCACCAGTTCCGAGACGTCCTCGACCAGATGGTGGTCAAAACGCAGCGCCTTCAAACGCTTGCGGGTCATTTTGGCACCCACCGCGTCATGGTGGTGGAAGCTCACCTTGCCGCCCGACTCGAACCGGCGGGTCTTCGGCTTGCCGATATCGTGCAGCACGGCGGCCAAGCGCAGCGTCAGGTCGGGGGCGGGCACCGGGCCGTCCGGGCCGGTTTCCAGGGCGATAGCACGTTCGAGCACAATCATCGTGTGCTCGAAGACGTCCTTGTGGCGGTGGTGTTCGTCGATCTGCAATTGCAGGGCCGGAATTTCCGGGAAGACGATGTCCGCAAGACCGGATTCGACCAACGCCTCAAGGCCGGCGCGCGGACGGTCGGAGAGCAGCAGTTTGGTCAGTTCGTCGCGCACACGCTCGGCGGATACGATGTCGATGCGGTCGCGCATCGAGGTAATCGCCTCGGCCGCGTCCGGCGCGATACGGAAGCCCAGCTGGGCCACGAATCGCACGGCGCGCATCATACGCAACGGATCGTCGTCAAAGGACTGTCGCGGATCCACCGGCGTGCGCAACACGCCCTTGGACAGATCACTGGCACCACCGAACGGGTCCACGAATTGCAGGTCGGGCACGCGCAGAGCCATCGCGTTGACGGTGAAGTCGCGGCGGGACAGGTCGCCCTCAAGCGTGTCGCCATAATTGACCTCGGGCTTACGCGAGTCCGGATCGTACGTGTCAGAGCGATAGGTGGTGACCTCCACCTTGACCTCGGTGCCGTCCGGGCGGCGGCGCATGGCACCCAGCGTGCCGAACTTGCGCCCCATGTCCCAGAAGCCGTCATGCCCCCACCGGCGCAGTATCGGCTCGAACTGCTCAGGCCGTGCGGATGAGCAGAAGTCCAAATCGTGGCTCTTTCTATGGAGCAGCAAATCCCTGACCGGGCCGCCGACCAATGCCAGCTCGTAACCCTGTTCGGCGAACAGTCGACCAAGTTCGATGGCTTCAGGCCATACTTCGAAATCCAATGGGCACCTTCCCGCGTGCGACGTTTTTCTGCCCTACCAGCATACCGTTACCCCACCTGCACACGGGGTTGAGTAAGGTGGAGAATATGATTACGCCCGCCGACCTTGCCCGCATGCTGGGGCAAACACCAGATTCGGCGGATAGCCATACCCAAGACCACCTGCTGTATACGTCCGAAACTCCGCATCATTCCGCCGATTCGGGCGATTCTTCCGATGTCGGCGGCACCGCGAGCCACTCCACCAATCAGGCCGTTCATCAAGACGAAGTAGACGCAGTACCGACTGCGCAACATTCCGGTGTGCCTGGCACACCCGCAACGCCCGCCACACCCGAACCATCCGAATCCGAAATATCGGACGCCGCCAGCGACATGCCCGCACCGAAGCCGATGATGCCCACACCGGCCACCGTCTTCGGCATGCATGCCACCGTCACCATCGCCACTACCAGCGGCACTATCGAGGGGCAGGCTGATGGTATCGCCGGCGAGGCCGGTGCCGAGACGATTGCCGAGGTCGAGCCGATTATCGCCACGGCACAAACGTCCGTAACCATCGTCACGAACGATCCCGCGGCGACCGCTCACGCGGCCGTAGATGCTGCCGTTGCGGTCGCCAAGGCCGCCGCGCACACCACAGCGATACCGACTCCGCGCGACGTGCTGATGCCGCCTGCGGCACGTACCGCACCGGCCGCAACGCCGGTCACCATGCCGGTCTCAGCGCCGTCTGCAGCACCAGTGAGGCCCGCAACGTCAGCGCATCCCACGCCGGCCACGGTCTTCGGCCGGCACCCGTCCGGAGATGTTGCCTCGCCGGAACCGGCAGTGCCGGTAGAACCGGTGACGCCATCCGGCCCGACTCCGGCCATGATGCCGCAACGCCGTACGTCGGACGGTCCGACCACATTCGCTTCACTGGATGCCCAGGAACTGCCGGTCGTACGCGAATATTCGGCAGGCGGTCTGATTTTCGATGACCAGAACCGCGTGGCCATTATCGCCCGTCATTCCCGCTCCGGCCATCTCGAATGGTGCTTGCCGAAGGGGCATATCGAAAAAGGCGAGACCCCGCAGCAGACCGCTGTGCGCGAAGTGCATGAAGAGACCGGCATCCTGGGCGAGGTGATCGATTCCATCGCCACCATCGACTACTGGTTCACCGGTACCACGCAGCGCGTGCACAAGCTGGTCCATCACTTCGCGCTCAAACAGACCGGCGGTGAACTGACGGTGGAAGGAGACCCGGATCATGAGGCGGAAGACGCCATCTGGGTGCGTTTTGAAGATTTGGATGACGTGTTGAGCTATCCCAACGAACGCAAAATCGCGTGGCTCTACGCCAGGAAGAAGAACAGGCAGGCAAACGAGTGAACCTACCCGGAGTCTTACGACATTGCACACGTCTGGCACACGCACTGGCGGCTGGCGTCGCCGTTGTGGCGATGCTGGCCGCTCCATTGACCGTCTACGCGAACGATACGACGGACACGACTGATTCATCCGATACGACGGACGCAACGGGCAATCAGACCGAGAATCAGCCCAAGCAGAGCATTGCCATCACGCAAAGCACCCCCATCGTCACCTCCAAATCGGGCTATCGTGTCACCGCGGTCATCAGCAATACGGACAGCACGGCCACGTCAAGCGGCACACTGCACCTGACCACCAATGCGTTGTTCACCTTTGTCTCGCGCACCGATATTCAGAATTGGGCCGAGAACAACGCCCCCATCCCAACCCCCAACGAGTTGGGTTCCGTTGACGTGCCATCGATTCCCGCCGGCGGCACTGCCACCGTCACCATCGAGGTGAACGCCAATCAGCAGACCCTTGCCTCCATAGGGAGTTGGGGACCGAAACCGCTGATGCTGTCGTATATCGTTGGCAATCAGATACTCGCCGATTTGCCGAGTTTTCTGACCCGATCTTCGGATGGGCTCAACACCGCGACAACACCGGCCATGAACCTGACCGTGGCCATGCCCTACACCGCCAGCGGCTGGCAGGTCGATAATAAGGCCATCAGCAATCGCATTGCCGAAACCACCACTTCCTCGACATCAACATCGTCCAAGTCCAACAGCACGGACAAGGCCGACAAGTCCGATAACGCCGACGCCAGCAACGCGGCCAAAGCCACTGATACGCAAGCCATATCCTTATCCGAACAGGATGCCGATACCGCGCGATCCCTTGGGCAGACATTCGCCAAGCACCGCTCGCTGCAAGTGATCGCGGATCCTCTGTATTGGCGTCAGTCCGCAGTGCAACCGTCCATTGCCGGCATCATGCAGCCCGCCGACTTCGACATCACCGCCTATACCGCACTGGACGATACCGCGGCCTACGAAAAGGCCGGCATCACCACTGAGCAGTGGAACGCCAAGCAGGCGGCCGCATGGTATGCCGACGGAGGCGACTCCGAAACACCCTCCGCGTACGCATGGCAGGGCAACAACTGTTGGACGTTGGATGCGCTGACCGCAGCACGCGAGCAGGGCTATGACACGGTGATTGCCGATGCCTCTTTCGATGCCGACCAGACTGAAGCCGTACACACAGGCACCTACGTGGTGCATACGCCTGCCGGCGATGTCACCGTGCTGAAGGAGCAATCGACCTTGGGCACGCTGGCCAAGGGCCAAGCCACCAGCACGGACGCGCAGGCCGAGTCCAGCGATGCCGGTCGGTTGGCCCGACTGATCGCTCAGAGCGCGTTCTACCAGATGGAACAGCCCTATACATCCCGATACCTGCTTATGACGTTCTCCCGCACCACGGAGGCCAGCTGGATCGATCAGGTGATGAGCGCCTTCGAGCAGGCGTCTTGGTTGAATCTGACGGACCTGAAGACCATGGCCAAGGCCGATCCGTACAATGTCAGCGATTCGGTCAATCCCGACAAGGCCGATGATGCCAACACCGCCAATACCCGGTCGGCATTGAGACAGTTGGCCGACAGCCGGCATGACATCATGCGCATGGCCACCTCCATATTGAGGAACGAGATTGATTCCGACGAGGTCTCGTCGTTGGACCCGCAGGCCCTGGCCCGACAGGACGCCAATGACACCGCCTCGCATAGCAACGATCCGACGCAATGGATTGGCTCTTTACTGGCGCTGCATGACGATATGGCGCTGCGGTCCATGTCTGGCTCCCCCCAGCCGACAGCCACGCGAAAAGCCATGGTCAAAGCCACGAAAACACTGGCCAGCGATCTTCTGAACGGCGTACGCATCAACCCATCGGAATCAATATCCGTGTTCAGCGAATCCGCGAAAATGCCAATCACCGTCAGCAATGACCTTCCCTACGCCGTCAGCGTGCAGGTCAACTCACTGACTGACTCCATGCAGATCGTCACCTCGCGAACCGCTGACATCGATATTCCCTCGCATAGCGACGCTCAGGTGACCTTCACCATCCGCGTTTCCACTTCCGGCTCATCGACGGCCCATGTGTCGTTGACCGACCGGGAAGGCAACAGCTTCGGCAACACGCAGGACACCGCGATCACCAGTGTGATGCGCATCAGTGATGCCAGCGGCTTCATTATCATCGGCTTCGCCGTGCTACTGGGCATTATCGGCCTGTGGCGGCAGTTCCATCGGAAGAAGGACCCCGACGAATGAGTTCAAGCGTAGGTCGTAATTCCCTGATCATGGCCACGGGAACCGCTGCTTCCCGTGTGACCGGTCAGCTCCGCACGATTCTTCTCGCTGCGGCCATCGGCACCACCGGATTGGCGGCCAACGCCTATCAGGCCGGTTCCATGATTCCCCAATCCGTGTTCACGCTGGTGTCCGGCGGCATCTTCAACGCCGTGCTGGTGCCCCAGATCGTGCGCACGTTGAAAGAAAAAGACGCCCAAGAACGACTGAATCGCCTGATTACGTTGGCCATCGGCATCCTATTGGCCATGCCCGTGGTGATGGCGGCGGCCAGCCCTCTGCTTGCCCGCCTGTACGTGGGTAGCGACGATCACCAGATGATAGCCCTGACCACCTCGTTCACCCTGTGGTGCATGCCTCAGGTGTTCTTCTACGGCCTGTATACGGTATTGGGTCAGATCCTGGCCGCCAAAGACCATTTCCTCACGTATGCGTGGAGCTCAACCGGTGCCAACATTATTAGTTGCGCCGGTTTTACTGGCTTTATTCTGCTGTTCAGCAAGGCCAATGAACAGCCCCTCGAATTCTGGACCGCCGACAAAATCGCGCTTACCGCAGGCACCTGGACTTTGGGCGTGGCCTTCCAAGCGCTGATACTGTTCCTGCCGCTGGCCCGTATCGGGTTCAAGTACAAACCCAGCTTCGGGCTTGGCGGCTTTGGACTCAGGTCTATGGGTCCCGTGGCGTTAGGCTCTTTGGGCGTGGTGATCACCAGTGAGATCTGCGGCATTATCCTTACCCGTATCGCCACATCCGCACCGCAGCGCGCCCATGAACTGACGGGTGCCAGCCTGTTCAGCGTGGCAGGCAACGCGACCTATCAGAATGCGTACACACTGTTCATCCTGCCCTATTCACTCATCGCCGTATCGGTATCCACGGCTATGTTCCCCAAAATCTCCCGTTCCATCGCAGCTGCGAATCTGGATGAGGCACGGCACGACCTGGTCAGCGCACTGAATAATGTGGGCCTGCTCATCATGTTCTTCGCCGCCGCCATGGTCGTGTTCCCCGAACCGATCATCCGTGCATTGCTTCCGTCCGTCTCGATGGACGAGACTATGTTGATCTCCTATGCGCTTATCGCCTTGTCTATGGGCATTCCATTGGGGTCGGCGTTCCTGCTGATCCAGCGCACGTTCTACGCCTTTGAGGACGGCCTTCACCCCTTCCTGTCCGCGGTGATGCAGTATGGATTCACCTCAATATTCATGATCATCGGCATGATGGTACTTCCTCCTGAGCATTGGGTACTCGGCATCGCCTGCTCGGTGACCCTCGGTGGATTACTGGCGTTGCCGCTGACGTTGATGATGTTGCGCCGCAAGTTCGAAGGCAATCTTGGCGGTCGGGAGATCACGAGGACATATGCCAAGGCCATTGTGGCGGCACTGGCTTCCGGAGTTGTGGTCTGGCTGATCAAACGACCGGTAGTCGCACTGCTCGGCGCGGATATTCGACCAGTAGGCGGGCACATGAGCTGGTGGTCTGCGCTGGCCATCTGCGTGGTGCTCACCATTGTGCTGGCCGTAGTATATGTGGCTGTGTTGTGGGTGGTACACACCCCGGAACTCATCAGCGCCTATCACTCGATACTGGCCCGTCTACACAAGACTCCGGCCAGTGAGGACGTTGCTGTGACAGCCCAGCCGGAAAAAAGTCGACGCTACGTAAATCAATCCTGAGACGGAGCCCGTCAAGGATAGCCCCGCACGTAGAATATCTAAGACCAATCTCGAACACCAATCACACGGAGCCGAACGCACTATGAAACCGCAACTCGGAGACACGATTCTCAACCGATACACCTTGGTATCATCGTTGCGTGAGGAGCCTGGCATTCAGGCATGGAAAGCCAACGACCGTGTGCTGGCAAAGGATTGCCAGCTGTTCATCATTACCGATCGCAGCGCTTTCGCCGCAATCGATAAGCTCGCTGGTCGCATCGCCGCCACTCGCCCTGATCGTGTGATTCCCATACTGAAATACCGTATGGAATCCGACGTACTTCTCATTGTCATGCCGGTGGATAGCGGCCAATGCCTGACTGACTACATGGTAGATACCGCCAAGCCGCTCAGCTACAGCGCCATCCGGTCGATTATCGGAGAATGCGCCGACGTGCTGCGCGAGGTCATTGCGGATACTCCCAGCGGCATCGTCATCACAACCGACACCGTTCGAGTGACTACCTCCGGTGTGCAAATTGCCGATGCACCATGTGCCACGATGCTGGCCGATACGTCCGCTACCGATCTGCGTACGGACGGTCCTGAACGGTATGCGATTCGCCAGCTTGCGGCATTACTCTATACCCTGCTGACACGCACGCCAAGCCAAGCGACACCCACATTCAATCTGCGTGCCTTGCCGCAAGACACCCCTGGCGAATTCCGCGTGATTTGCAAGCGTGGATTGGCCTTGAGCGAGCCCGACGAGCATACGTTGCCAATGGCAGCCCTTGTAGAACTCGACGCCTTGTTGGGTAATTGGAAGCCGCTCTCTGAACTGAGCGATGCTGATATCGCTTTGCCGAGCGTGGAAAGCGATTGCTCGATTACCAAGGCGATACTGAAGCCTGCCAACGAGACTGATATCGTGCCTATTCCCAGCACGTTGATTAACAGCAGCAGTCTTCCGGAATTGTCTATTACCCCTTCCCTGCCGATTCAGCCGGCCGCCGTCCCCGCTCCGCACGCGATGTCACCGGTTCCTCTGCCTGATGGGTCCAGTACTGCTGACGGCAACCAGTCTCAGTCTGATGCCCGCCGTCTGTTTGACTTCAACCTTTCTGACGCCTGGGAGCACGAAAATCTTTCCGGTGAAGGCACCGGTGACTGGTACAGCGAAATGAATCCGGCCCCTATCGGCGG
>ENA-OPAH01001517-OPAH01001517.1-human-gut-metagenome-genome-assembly--contig:-NODE-1517-length-14876-cov-2.172728_pt1 | contig 14876 bp, 16 predicted proteins | sample MGYA00241050_ERZ501416 | MGnify/ENA primary metagenome ERZ501416 (study PRJEB25962, sample SAMEA2042632) | human gut metagenome | biome: human gut; feature: human-associated habitat; material: faeces... | reverse complement strand
CAGCCGATAACTTGATTGGTGGTGGAACGGATATGTTTGCTACAAACGATCTGATCGGTGGCAGCGAAACGACAGCCAATGATCTGATTGGTGGAACAGAACCGGCAGCGAATGATCTTCTCGGTGGAGCAGATATGTTCAATACAAACGATCTGATCGGTGGAATGGAAACTGTTGCGGAAACACCTGCAGCGGCTGAACCGGCACCAGCAGCAGACGGAGCAAGTAATGGCATTGTTAATGGATCTTGGTGGAATGTTTGAGACACCGGGTGTTACACCGGCACCGACAGCGCAGCCTCAGGCTCCTGCAATGGATGCCAATCCATTCAGTTTTATTGATCCGGAATTATAATCACAATGATTCTTATATGAATGCGAGAGGGGGCCGAATAAGCCCTCTTTCCTTTTGTGGAATAGAGAATGCAAACATGGAGGTTCTTTACTATGACAAAACAAAAAATGACAGTACATTATGATGGCAAACCCTTGTATGATATTACTTTGGCAAACAATTATGATGGATTAGAAGAGGTATTACAGAACTTTGCACTTCAGTCGCATAAAATATGTATTGTAACCGATGATACAGTGGGAGCTCATTATGCAGAAAAAGTGAAGACTATTGCCCAAAAGGCAGCTGCATATGTTTGCGTATTTTCGTTTCCGGCTGGGGAATCTTCGAAAACGTTGGATGTCATTGAAGATTTATATGAAGTATTGATCAAGGCACATTTTGATCGCAAAGACATTTTGCTTGCGCTTGGTGGTGGTGTTGTAGGTGATATGACCGGATATGCTGCGGCAACTTATTTGCGAGGGATTCGTGTTATCCAGTTGCCGACTTCTCTACTTGCTATGGTAGATAGCAGTATTGGCGGAAAAACCGGCGTTGATTTCCGTGGATATAAGAATATGGTAGGTGCATTTCATCAGCCATCGGCAGTTTATATGAATGTTTCTACATTGAAGACATTGACAAAAGAACAATATTTTTCGGGGTTTGGTGAAATTATTAAACATGGATTGATCAAGGATATGAATTATTTTGATACCATTCAAAAGAATATTATGGCATTGAATGATAGAGACTTATCCGCATTAGCGGAGATTATTTACGGAAGTTGTGATATCAAGCGGCAAGTTGTCGAAAATGATCCGAAGGAACAGGGAGAGCGTGCTCTGCTGAATTTTGGTCATACCCTTGGTCATGCCATTGAAAAATTAAAGAATTTTGAACTTCTTCATGGAGAATGTGTTGCCATCGGTATGGTTGCAGCATCGTATTTATCTTATTTGAGAAATATGATTACAGAAGCACAGTATCGAACTATTTGTGAGATGATTCAGCAGATGCAGTTGCCAACAACAGTTGAAGGCTTAACAAAAGAAGATATTATTCGTGTGTCAAAGAATGATAAAAAAATGAATGCAGGGCAGATTCGTTTTATTTTGTTGGATGGCCTTGGAAATGCAGTAATGACAGATGATGTCACCGATGAAGAGCTATCTCAGGCACTTGATGCTGTGATTACGGCGTGACCAGCGAAGGAAATAACGTGAGCGTAATCATGAGCGTAATCAAATGAAGAAATAGTCATAAGTGTTGGCTGTGGTAATTTGCGGCATGATCATATATAAGAGTTTATGTAGGTGGTAGACGCAGTAATTACAACATAATCAACTGATTTTGTGTAGATGGAAATGAGGAACAAGAATGAAAAGACAACATGTTTTAGGAGTGATTGCCCTGTTTCTTTTGCTGGCAATTGATCAGGGAAGCAAATATCTTGCTGTGCATTTTTTGCAGGGACATCCGGATGTTATACTTATTCCCGGAGTGTTTCAATTGGAATATTTAGAAAATAGAGGCGCTGCGTTTGGAATTTTGCAAAATCAAAGAGTTTTATTATTGATCGTCACTCTTATCATATTTGGTGGGCTGTGTTATTTTTATTGCAAGATGGGCAGTGGCAGGAAATGGAGACCGCTGCAGAGTGCCATTGTTTTGATCGCAGCTGGGGCAATTGGTAATATGATCGATCGCTTTGCACGGGGATATGTTGTCGATTTTTTTTACTTTTCATTGATTCATTTTCCTGTATTTAATGTTGCAGATTGTTATGTTGTGGTCGGAGCCGTGATCGCATTACTATTATTGTTATTTTATTACAAAGAAGAAGATTTTGCGAGGTGAGCTATGTCAGGCAGGAATGAAAACATTTGCTTTCGAGTAACGGATCAAGATGTGATAGGACTTCGGCTAGATAAATATTTGTCAAAAATGCTATCGGATTATTCGCGAGCAGCACTTCAAAAAGCAATTCAAAATGGAAGAGTATTGATAAATGGTAAGGCAGTAAAAAGCAGTTATAAAGTGATGGAACATGATGAGATTTACTTTGAGCCTGAAGAACTTCGTGAACCGGACATTATAGCACAAAATATTCCGATTGATATTTTATATGAAGATCAGGATATTATTGTTGTAAATAAGCCAAAACAAATGGTGGTACATCCTGCACCGGGACATTATGAGGGGACGTTGGTTAATGCACTCTTGTACCATTGTAAAGATTCGCTCTCCGGGATCAATGGTGTGATGCGACCGGGAATTGTTCATCGTATCGATCAAGATACTACAGGAGTGCTTGTAGTCTGCAAAAATGACAAGGCACATCAATTTATTGCAGAACAATTGGCGGCCCATTCTATTACACGAACCTATCATGCCATCGTATGGAATAATCTATCAGAAGAACAAGGCACAATAACAGGTGCAATAGGACGGAATCCAATTGATCGCAAAAAAATGGCGATCAACGAAAAAAACGGAAAGCCGGCAGTTACACATTATCAGGTATTAGATCATCTAAATCGAAAATTTAATTATATAGCTTGCAATTTGGAAACAGGCCGTACTCATCAGATCCGTGTTCATATGTCCAGTATCGGACACCCGATTTTAGGAGATACCGTGTACGGACCACAGAAGAGTCCCTACGCATTAACAGGACAGACACTTCATGCAAAAACACTGGGTTTTATCCATCCAACCACTAAAAAATATGTGGAATTTGACGCTCCATTGCCGGATTATTTTCAAAAATTACTGAAAAAACTAAAAGAAGACTAAAAAATTGTAATTTATTAAATCAGGCAAGGCCTATAATTAGTGGTTTCTACATCGGTAGAATCAAAGATATTGTGGTCTACAATTGTAGTATTAAAAGTTACACAATTGTAGACTGTTTTAATTGTGCAGTTTTGCCATTGACGATTTTATTCTTAATATGTAGAATTAATTTGTTGTCGGATGAAATCGACAGGAAACGAGGTAGCGATTATGAAAGATTTACGTTTGCATGAGGGAGAATTAAATGTTATGGAGTTATTGTGGTCTAATAAGGCGCTGGCTGCAAAAGATATCTCCAAGATCATCAAAGAATATATTGGCTGGGAGAAAAATACAACTTATACAGTGATCAAACGTTTGATCGAAAAAGGTGCGATCACCAGAGAAGATCCTGGCTTTATATGTCGAGCAAACGTATCTAAGAAAAAAGTGCAGGAAATCGAAACGAAAGCTTTGTTAAATAAATTGTACAATGGATCGGTCTCACAATTTATTACAGAATATTTGGTCAATCAGAAGTTAAGTTCTGATGATTTGGCTGCGTTAGAATTTGCGATCAGCAGGCGAATGACGAAATAATTTTATACATACATGATAAAAGATGTTGAAGGCTATAAAAGCTGTCAACATCTTTTTTTACTTTATAGGAAACGAGAAGTTTCCTATAAAGTAAAAAACGCTCCGCGAGGATGCGCATCTCGCGGAGAAGAAGTTAGCTGTAAACAGCACCGCTCGAGCGCGAAAGAGTCGCAAGCGACTCTGTGTTCCTTAACAAGATTAGGGTGTCAAAAGGTCTGAGTTTCAAATTTCTGTCATAATAAAATGGAGAAAGAAGAGCAGTATTTGCTAAAATCAATCTCTTGGATAAACCCCAGTTTACCAAAGAGATATTGTCAAAACGACATATTTCGGGTATAATATATGTATGTTTCCGAATATATTAAAGCTTTTTCACTTGATGAGACTTTTGGCAATGTTAAATGTCGTCTGTGAATGCTTTGCAAGTTATAGTTTGCTTTGTGGTTTTTAGCGAACTTAGAAAGGAATGTGTGAATTTTTATGGGTACGAAACGTACAAAAACATATCATCAACAATTAAAAGCAACGAATATCAGCAGGCTGCGTGATCTTTTGCAGGAACTTCCTAGTTTTTGTAAAGATTATTTTCGGGGAATTGAACCGACAACAACAATTAAGACTCGGATTGGTTATGCTTATGATGTACGTACTTTTTTTCGCTTTTTACAGAGTGCGAATCCTTTGTTTGCGTCTAAGCCGATTTCTGATATTGTATTGTCATATTTAGACCAATTAGAGCCGGTAGATATCGAGGAATATATGGAATATTTGAAGCTGTATACATACGATGGGCAGGAATTTACAAACGATGAACGTGGTATTCATCGTAAAATGGCCTCTTTACGCAGTTTTTATCTATATTATCAAAAGCGTGGTAAGCTTCAAAATAATCCTACCGTTGTTGTAGATATGCCCAAATTACATGATCGAGAAATTATTCGATTGGATTCTTCCGAGGTAAATGAATTATTAGAATTGGTGGAACATGGTGGCGATAATTTAACCGGGATCAAGAAAACCTACTATGAAAAAAATCGATTAAGAAATATTGCCATATTTACGTTGTTTTTAGGAACAGGTATCCGTGTTTCTGAATGTGTTGGTCTGGATATTGAAGATCTGGATTTTCGAGATAATCGAATTCGTATTATTCGAAAAGGTGGTAAAGAGGAGTTTGTTTATTTTGGAGCAGAAGTTCGGGAAGCTTTGATGAATTATATTGAAGATTCCAGAAGTAAAATTATTCCGAAAGAAGGTCATGAACATGCACTCTTCTATTCCATCCAGCGACGCCGTATTAGTGTACAGGCCGTTGAGAATCTGGTGACGGAATATGCAAGTCAGGTAACAACGTTTAAGCATATTACACCGCATAAATTACGAAGTACCTATGGTACTTCGTTGTATCGCCAAACAGGCGACATTTATTTGGTTGCAGAGGTCTTGGGACATAATGATGTAAATACAACACGTAAGCATTATGCAGCGTTGGATGATGATAAGAAACGTCAAGCTGCTTCAGCGGTACAATTGCACCAAAAGAAGCAGCGGTAATCAATATCTGTTACAAAATAGCGATTATTTTACTGACATAATAAGCAATATGTGGTTTGAACAGCAAACCTTCCAGTATGGGAGGCTTAGGTTATTCAATATCAGACATTTCTGTGATAAACCATTGGCCGTCAATCTTTTCGCAGGTATAGCGGTAACGTTGTTTGATTAGTTTTTGTGTTTGATCTGCATAACGTACATATATTTTTTCGTTGGATAGTACGTACACTTTTTGATCTGTTGTCTGTTCAGAGGTTACTTCCAAAGACTTAGCATTTTCGCGAATACCGCGTTTGTAGTAGTTTTTGGCAAGTGAACTCTGTTGATGGTATGCATCTGCTGCAAGTACTGTTTTTAAAAATTTTGTATTACCGGTATTTATAGCATTTGTAAATGCGGAAACATAACGGCGGAACAAAGATTCGCACAGTTTATAATCTGTGGCATCTATAGTATCTTCTACGGTTATTGTATTTGAAACATTGTTGCTTGCCAGCAATACATTTGCGAAGGAGGCATTTGATTGATTGCAAGACGAGGTGTTAATAGTCAATGCCTGCTCTGCAAAGCTTTTTTCCGACAAAGAATTCATCACAAAATTATGCGAATAAAAATTTTGAGCATATACTTGTGCTAAAGTCTCGTTTATAGCTACAGAAGATGTTTCTGTTGCTTTGCTTTTTACTGCTAGGCCAGTACCGGTACTGCAGGTGATGACTATTCCAAATAGCAGCAACAGAAACATTGGAAGTATCAACCATTTGTAGCGTTTCTGTGGACAGCTTAGCTCTTTGATCCGTCGTTCCATCTCCCGCCCTTTGCGACTCATTGGTACAACGGAATAACAAAAACCGCCAATCATTGGTTTTGCAGCAAGTTTGATCAATAGATTACCATATTCAAAACGCTGTTTCGAGCCAATCTGCTGCAATACCGTTTCGTCACAATATAGTTCTGCATCTTTTTTAGAACAACTGCTTGCAATCCATGCCAGCGGATTGAACCAGTAGACTGTTAATAATGCCATGCGTAGAATCGACCAGATATAATCTTTATGCTGGTAATGTACGGATTCGTGAGCAATAATATGTCGAAGTTCGTTTGGTGAGACATGGCGTGGATCCTGCTCATCCAACAAAAATGACGGGATGTAAATGGCTGGATGTCTCAAGCCGTATAAGCACGGTGTTGGAATAGTATCAACAGCAAATATATCGAGATTGCCAACTCGCGAAATAAAAACACGATATTTATGCAGCTGTTTAGTCATATGTCGATTAGACAATACAAAACACAACAACAAGAGAACCGTTCCAATTCCCCATATGGTCATGGCTATTTGCTTTATTGGAAGTGCAAGTAATAGCAATGAAAGTGAGTTGTCACGACTTCTCTCCTGCTTCTGCGGCGTATTTAAGCTATGCGTTTCTTCAGAGTTTGTCAAAACATTATTATGTTCGACGGTTGTGTCTTTTGTATTGTTAGCAGTTATTTCTGTATCACCAATGCTTTTGTTGGCAGATTTTTGTAACGTGAAATTTGGTGCTTTTTGCGGTATCGCTGCAGGGTTATTCGCAGCGGTAGAAAGTTCTAGCTCAAGATGATCAAGCGATTTTTTCATGTTATCTGCAAAACCAAAAGGGGTTGGGATAATATTTACCGGGATCATAAAGCGAAATACAACAACAAGCCATAATGCATAAATAGCACGATAGCTGATTTTTCCACTGAATATTTTGCGTATTCCCAGTACAAATAATATTAACAAGGAAGATTCTAAAAACCATAACATAAAATCTACCATTTTCAGTTACTCCTTACTTTTTTTCGCTTTTGATTCTGCGTCTTTCAGAATCTGTTGTAATTCGTGAATGTCATCCAAAGACAGATCGTTTTGGCGTACAAGTGCACTCATCATTGTTCCTACACTTCCATCATAAATACGCTGTAAAAAATCTTTAGTTTCTTGAACAACAACATCTTCTTTGTTTACCTTTGGGAAAAAATATTTTGTTTTACCCTGCTCGTTATATCCGATAAGTCCTTTTTCACTCATACGACGAACCATTGTTGCACTAGTACTTTTGCTCCAACCATTACTTTGCTTTAGCAAAGGAACTATCTGCATTAAAGGCAATGATTGTTCGGCTGTCCAAAGACAGTTCATGACATACCATTCGCTATTTGTTACTTTAATTTTATCGTTCACGCTATAACCAAACCTTTCTTTCCTATAATGAACATTACAGTTAATGGCTATTATTTTAGACTATTTAGTTTATGTTGTCAACCAAAATTATTATGTATAACAATGTATAAAGGATTCCGAAAGCGTCCCGTCCCAAAATGGATGATACTTTGCTAAAATCAGGACATCTCAGACAATCTTTCAGATATGTATTCATCAGAGACTTAACAAAATAAGAAATCACGTGGATAGTTTGAGCGCAGTGAAAAAAAGTGGTTGACATTGTAAAACATAGCGTGTATAGTATGGTTTACAAAGTAAAATTCATGCTTGACCACAGCAAGATCATAGTTGAGAATGTAAGTAAATACTTGCACTATGACAAATTGGTTGTTGGTTTATGAGCAGAAAAGGGGGTTCGTTATGGTATTACAAAACCAAATGGTATTACAAAATCGAAAGACATTGCAAAATCAAATGGCTTTACAACAAAATAACCTATCTTTATTTCAGCAGGATAAGACACGGGAGTGGGATAAGACACGTATTCCATTGGATGCATTAAAGGGGATTGCGATTCTGGGGATTGTTTTATATCATGCCTTTCCAAATTATGTTCCGGGTGGTTTTTTGGGAGTACCGTTGTTTTTCGTACTATCAGGGTATTTGATGTTTACTTCTACCCTGCAAAAGTGGCGAAATGGTTCCTTTCATATATGCGCTTATTACCAAAATAGGATACAAAAAATTATGTTCCCATGTTTTGTAATGGTAATGTGTGTATGTGCGTATATGACAATACGTAACAGTCCACAGATGATCGGCATCCGTCAACAAGTAGCGAGTATATTTTTAGGATATAACAATTGGTGGCAGATTGCACAAAATGCATCTTATTTTGAAAAACACACAGTAAGTTCACCATTTACACATTTATGGTATTTGTCGGTCGAAATGCAGTTTTATTTGATATGGCCATTGCTTTTTTGGGGATATTGTAAGTTGAGCATTCGCAATGCAAAACGAAACAAACAGAGGAGAGGGATTGCTTGTTGGCTTTTTGGGGTACTTGCATTGTTATCAGTTTATAAAATGCTTCATAAGTATATTCCGGGAGAGGATCCATCGCGTGTGTATTACGGTACGGATACTATGGCATTTAATATCTTTCTTGGAATACTGCTTGGTGTTATGCGACAGAAATATTCATTCTGTCGTGTAACATTTTCGACTTTTTGGCGACGTATTTGCGTTGTACTTTCGACGTGTACAATTTTAATTCTCTTCCACTTTGTATATGGAACAGATTCCCTTCTATATCAAGGTGGAATGTTTGTGATCAGTGTGTGGTATATGTTATTGATCAATTTTATTGAGAATCATAAAAAAGCAGTCACGAATAGTTTTTGCGCAAATTGTCTGGCGGTGGTTGGAAAATACAGCTTTTACTTGTACTTATGGCATTATCCAATTTTAGTTTTATTATAGAAATATCATTAAGTAGATTGGAGGAAACATGAAATACACAGGAAGAACATCACGAAATATAAACATAAAGGCTTTGGGGTTGCTTTTATGTATACTGGTTGCATCTTATGGAATTATAAAAGCTCCGGCTTCTGATACCAGAAAATTAGAAGCGGATCTTCGTGAAAAACAGCAACTTATAAATAAGGAGAAGGGGAAAAAAGTTGAGGGTACATCTACTCTTCCATCGCAGTCAACATCTGCGTTACATACTGCAGTTCCGGCAGATAATATGCCGGCAGATACAAGCAAAGAAGCGGTTACCAAGAGACACCTTGTTACCGTGATTGGAGATTCTGTCTTTTTAGGAGCATCTGTAGCGTTTCAACAACAGTGTGAAAATGCAGTTGTGGATGCGAAAATTTCCAGACAAGTGGTACAGGCTTTGGATGTTGCAAAGCAATTAGACAAGAAACACAAATTAGGGGATATTGTCATTATTGCATTGGGAACCAATAGCAACTTCAATTCAAAGAGCGGTCAAAAATTGATTGATTATTTAGGCAAGGATCGAACCATTTATTGGATCGATACGTATGGAAAACATTTAGACATTCAAAAAGATGTCAATAATACGATCCAACGGGTTGTTGCAGCCAATAAAAATGTACAGCGCATTTATTGGTCAAAAGAAGGAGTAAAACATCCGGATTGGTTTTATCAGGACGGTGTACATCTTAATCCGCATGGCGAGAAAAAATATGCTCGTTTCATTATGCAGATGATACAATCTTCTTTGGATTAATTGGCTTGATATACAGGAACCATAAGATGGTTTCCGGCGTAAATCAGATCGCTGTCTAAACTGTTATATTCTTGGATGGCTTCGGCATAATCCTGAACAGAGCCGAACGCATCGCAATAATATTCATTGGCAATGCTTGACAATGTATCAGAAGAATGAATCAATACAGAAACATAACTGATTTTTGATTGATCCACTGAGGCTTGTGCGCTACTCTCAGAAGAATTACATACTCGCACCAGTCCAAATACAAGCAGACAAGCCAAAGTTAATGTGATAAGGATTCTTTTTCCATTGTATGTTCTCATAGTACACCTCGTTTCTGCATCGCTACGATGCAATCTGGTAAATGTCAGCAATAAAGGTTTTGTATATACAGAACGCTTGTTCTGTATATAATATACTATACGAACAAATGTTTGTCAATAAAAAAACGAACATATTTTCGAAAGCCTTCTCCCGGTATGATCTGCATAAACACATTGAAAAAGCAAAGATAGCAGACAATGTTCCTCACCCAACCGTAGATGCTCTCTAAGATCTGTTCCACCCTGTCATCCTCCTTTGATGGATGCCGTAACCATGGCAACCGAGATAAAAAACAAAATCCCGGTGGTCACAAGAATGCGCAGCAGCATAGCTGCCCCTTCTCCAACTCCTGACACACAGTCTGCCATACGCTTGTCCGCTGCGGGTTGTACCACAGCAGAAATCACCTTGTATAATACCGTGCAGACTGCCAGTTTGACCATGGGAAATGCACACAACACTGCCAGCACCAACAGCCCAGCAACGCCTATTGCATTTTTAATTAAAATTGCTGAACCCAATACCACCTCTGTCACACTGTTAAAAATATTCCCTACTCCTGGAATTGCTCCTGCTGTCTTATTGAGCACCGCCGTTTTAAAGGAATCTACTGCGGGCAGAATCAGACACTGTACGGTCTGGATCCCAATTGCTGCCGCCGCCAGGGTCTTTAACGACCAGGATATAAAAGATTTCATCAGCTCTGCAATTTTGGACAGATAATCTTCTTTCGCAATATGATTCAACAGAGAAAAAAGCACGTAAAAATTCACAGCCGGAATCACCACGTACTTTAAAATCCACTGAATCGCTCCGATCAATGCCAAAGTAAATTCATAGTAAGCCACTCCGGTAAGGGACCCCGAAGCAAAGACCGCCGCTGCCAGATAAGAAGGCATCAAAACTTTCATAAATCCCAGTACTTTATTGATACAATCCAAAGTTTCCTGGCTCATAACGGAAAAAGCTCTCATCAATACGGTAAATAAAAGCAGATACATCATATAAAAACTAATATCCGCCACCTGACTTTTCCCGAAAGCCCCTGTGAAGTTGGTAAAGATAGCGGAGACTAGGATTAACATTAAGACAGAAACAGCTGTTTTCTTATGCTGCTCCAGATCGGAAAAGATAGCATCCCTTAAAATCTCACCTATCTGCTCTCTGGTGAAAGGAATCTCCCCTGAAATGAGCTGCTTCACCGTTTCGGTAAAGGAAAAGCGCTCTTCCCCCAGAAGTTCTTCCAGTGTCTCATCCACCTCATTTAACGTCATCCCATCCAGCGAGTCCTCTTCCACAGCGTCCAAAGTCTCTGTCTTTTGCGCTGCGCACGCCATTCGTGCGGGAAATAAGAGCAATACCAGAAGACAAATGATAGGAAAAAGGCCTGCAAACTTTCGCCCCCTCATGCCAAAAACTCACTGATGGTCTCTAACAGAGCCAGAACAATTGGGGCGCTGATGGTCAATATGGAGATCTTTCCAAAAAATTCGATCTGCCCTGCAATGGCCCCATACCCGGCATCCTTGCAGAGATTGGAAGCAAAGTCCGCCACATAGGTAATTCCCACAAGCTTTAATAAGGTCGCAAGGTAAGACTCCTTAAGTTGGACATATTCCTGTAGGTTCTGTATCGTATCCGTCAGAAACGAAATTTTATGGACCGCATAGAAAAAGATCAACAAGCATGTCGTCATACTGATCCACACTGCGAAACCGGGCTTGATCTCCTTCATAAATATCGCTGTGAGTATGCCAGCAATTCCCAAAATTCCTATTTTCAGCACTGCCTTTCCCCCATTTCAGATTGAAAATAACTCCTTAATACTCTCAAACAACTGGTTGATATAGGGCAGAACCCAGAATAAGACTAATACCAATCCCGCCAGGCTTGTGAGAAATGCCTGTTCCTCCCTCCCGCTATGCTTCAACACCTGGCAGAGTACAGACACTAAAATTCCCACCGCCGCTATTTTAAAGATCAGATTAACACTCATTATTCATCTCCTCTCCTATATCAGGATAATGGCTAAAAACAGGCCTGCCGAGACCCCCAGATAGCGATAAACCTTGGCCTTGCTGTGCAACTCTTCCTCTGCTTCCAGGCAAAGCCTGCTTACCTGCTCCAGGAATAAATCCATGCTATCCATCTGAGTTTTCACATCCAAATAACCCAGGCTTTCTCCAAGACGCTCCAGAAGCTCCAGATCCGTGGAGCGCAGCGATGTCTGACCAAGTCTTTGTTTCATACTCTGCCGGAAGATCTCCGCCATCTCCTCCCCCCGACACGCTTCCATTTGATCTGCCATGCATTCTAAAAATCCCTGAAAGGGTTGTCTGATACGCATTGCGCCCCGTCGAAAAGCTATATTGAGAGCTGCGTTGCCATATCGTATCTCTCCTTGCAATACCACTACCATTTTTCGCATTTCCTGTAACTGAATGACGCGCCGCCTTAAATCTCCCGTCATGGAAGCGCCAATTGCCGCAGAACCACAGATGACCAAACCAGCCCCCAACCACTTTAGCATAATATCGCCTCCCTTCCATAGAGATCCGTTCCTCGCTCGTCAAAAATCCCCTTGATGTTTCCGATCTTGTCCCGGTTATCCAGGATCACATAACGCTCGAAAACCCGCTCCTCAACCAATTTTTGCAGTAGCGGCTTCTTTTTAATATCCTCAATAGAGCTTCCATGAACCGTGGCAATCAGTTTGCACCCGCAATTTAAAACTGCTTCTATTGCTCGAATGTCCGCATAATCTCCAATTTCATCCACGGCAATGACATCCGGAGACATGGAACGTATCAGCATCATCATTCCCACGGCTTTCGGGCAACAGTCCAATAAATCCGTCCGGATTCCTAAATCATTCTGCGGAATACCAAGATAGGAACCTCCAATCTCGGAGCGTTCATCCACAACGCCTACATTTTTCCCTGTACAGTAAGCGCTTCCATTAGAAATCTGACGGATCAGATCCCTTAACAGGGTAGTCTTTCCACAGCAGGGCGGTGATATGATTAACGTATGACACACTGAATCTTTCACCGTCAGATAGGATAAAACCTGGTCTGCGCACCCTTTTACCTGGTGAGAGAGACGAATGTTTAAAAAAGAGATATACTGGATGTTCCTGATCTTCTCTCCATCCATGACGATCTTCCCTGCCACTCCCACCCTGTGTCCTCCTTGAATGGTCAAAAATCCCTGTTTGAGTTCCTCCTCAAATGCATACATGGAATACCCGGCAAGATATTCCATAGTCTTAAGCAGCTCATCCTTTGAGACAAGATACCCTTCTCCCGGTGACTTTAAAAGCGCTCCCCATTCAGACACAAAATATTCCCGACCTTCTCTGAATACAATTAAGGGACTGTTCACCCGCATCCGAATCTCCTGAATCTCCTGAAATCCCACCTTGATCCGCGCCAATATTTTCCGTATTCCAATGGGAAAAATTTTCAGAAACTCGTCCTTTTCTTTCATGCTCTCACCCCTTTTACACAATATATGAGAGCCTGTTAGATTTATACCAGAGAAGGCAAAGCTTTTTAGAGCATAAAAAAGTCCAGAATGTAGCTCAAAAAATAGGAACGGATACGCTAAATTTCTTTACCGTATCCGTTCCTAATGAACTTCAATCATTCTGAAACCTCTCTCTTTTGACTATAATACATCTTTTGTTGTATCAATCTTACAATCCAGATCCCCTTCCTAACACGTTTCCGGTACTCCTGTATACGGTTCTATCTCCGCTTCGATTTATCATACTGCGCATCCTGCTTAGACTCTTGACTTTCTTTCCGTCAAAGGAAACCGTCCTGTTTCTTTCATCTGCCAACCATACTAAACTTTTAAGAAAAATCTTCCTTTCATCTTTCATAACTCTCCTGTCACCGCAGCTGTTTTTCGAATTACAGTTGACATTGCTCTTCTCCATCTGCAGCTACAACCTCGCTTTTCCATCAAGGAATCTTTCTCTTCTCTATTCTAAACTCCGGTTTGGCAGCTTTTCTATCACCGGGAAAGCTACTCTCTCTTTGCCGTTAAAATCTTTTCTTCAGTACCATACCTCTACTTTTGCGTCATTTATAAATCGTATCATTTGATTCCTTCTTCGGTTATTACCTGGGTACTGCCATCGTTACTGCTACATCATCTGACTGTACTATAATCCATTTTCTCTCGTCACTTTTTATTATATCCCTTTTCTTTTTGTTTCTGTTTTCTACAAAAACAAGCGTCTCAAGTTTTCGGTGGTCCATACCTCTCTTTCTTAGATTTATAATAAGAAGTATTCGCCTTCTTAACCACTAGAATTTGAATCTTCCTACTATTTGTTTTTCTGTCTGGTTATATTCTTCCCATTGGACTCTCCTCCTTGCGATTTTTCTATCTTTATCGCCTTTTCTTTTTGATGTCTTAATTATAATGTTTTAACTTTAATTTGTCAACCTTTTTTTGTACAAAAAAATATTTATTTTATATTAGTAACTAATTTTTATTATTTTCTGTAAATTTATACTCTTAAAATGACCTGAGTATCTTATCATTTTTTATACAATACGAAGAAAGAAGATTGCTTTTTTGTATTTTCACCTATATAATAGAAATCAGTATATAGAATTAGAAAGGATGCAGGGGACAAAAAGTCTCTTGCTCCTAACATTTGAGAAGAAATGTATGATAGAAAGAGGTATTGATAATGAAGAAAAAAGTAGTGATTGCCCTTGGCCATAAAGCCCTGGGAACCACATTTCCTGAACAAAAGGTGGCTGTGAAAGCCTCCGCCAAAGTGTTGGCCAGTTTAATTGAAAACGGATGTCAGCTGATTAT